>ENA-ORPH01000089-ORPH01000089.1-human-gut-metagenome-genome-assembly--contig:-NODE-89-length-100201-cov-6.875731_pt1 | contig 100201 bp, 95 predicted proteins | sample MGYA00242142_ERZ509074 | MGnify/ENA primary metagenome ERZ509074 (study PRJEB26280, sample SAMEA2338724) | human gut metagenome | biome: human gut; feature: human-associated habitat; material: faeces...
CCAGAGGCGCCGCCTCTGGACTCCGCAAGGGGCATTGCCCCTTGACCCTTTTTTGGCTGCCCGGCTTGGGTGCGCTTCCCTTCTCCTTGGTTTATGCGGCTTTATGCCTTTGCCATCGCCCCATCCAAAATCTCCAGCCCCTGTTCCTCCTGGAACTGATTCGTATACAGCTGATAATAATATCCCTGTTTCGCAATCAGCTGCTGATGCGTCCCATCTTCCGTAATCTTGCCATTCTGAATCACCAGAATCCGATCCGCCGAGCGAATCGTAGAGAGTCGATGCGCAATGATGAAGCTCGTCCGCCCCGCCAGCACCTTCTGAATCGCGTGCTGAATCAGCTGTTCCGTCTCTGTATCAACCGAGGACGTGGCTTCGTCCAGCACGAAAATAGACGGATTCGTCAGAATCGCGCGGGCGAAGGAAATCAGCTGCTTCTGCCCGGTGGAGAGGCGGTTGCCGCCCTCGCCAACGTCCGCCTGATAGCCATCCTTCATGTTGAGGATGAAGGGTTCCGCGCCGACCATGCGGGCAGCTTCCGCCACTTCCTCGTCGGTGGCATCGGGGCGGCCGTAGCGGATGTTATCCGCAACCGTGCCGGAGAAAAGGTGCGGCGACTGCAGGACGTAGCCGAGGTTGGACTGAAGCCACAGCTGACTGCGCGTGCGGTAATCCGCGCCGTCGATGAGGATTTTGCCCTCCGTCGGCTCATAGAAGCGGCAGACGAGGTTGACGATGGTGGACTTGCCGCTGCCGGTTTCGCCGACAAGGGCAATAGTCTGCCCGTGCTGGATGTGCAGGTTGAAGTGCTCCAGCACCTTTTCGCCCTCTTTGTAGCGGAAGGTGACGTCCTCGAAGTCAATGTCGCCGATGAGCTTGGGCCAGTTTTCGGTCTTGGGGTGGAAATTGTCGCCGTATTGCGCCACCACTTCGGGAGAATCCACAATATCGGGTTCCGTTTCCAGCAGGCTGATGACGCGCTCCGCCGCCGCCTGCGCAGATTGCAGTTCCGCGAAGATGCGGGCAATATCGCGCACGGGCTGAAAGAAGCTGACGGTATAGTTGATGAACATGGTCAGCGTGCCGACGGTCATGGCGACGCCGAAAACGTGCGTACCGCCGATGACGCTGTTGCCGCCCTGCCAGAGCGCATACGCCGTCGCCAAAGACCCCAGCGACACAACGATGGGCAGAAAGAGATTCGACAGCGTCGCCGCGCGGATGGACGCGGAACGCATGGAGGCGGAAACCATCTCGAATTCCTGGATGTTCAGTTCTTCGCGCACAAGGGTTTTCGTCGTCTTTGCGCCGTTGATGCCCTCATTGAAGCCCGCGGTAATCTGGCTGTTGTTCTTGCGCACCTGACGATACGCCGCGAGAATCGCCTTCTGGAACTTCCAGCTGATGACGGCCAGCGGCGGCAGCACCAGCATGACGATCAGCCCCAGCCGCCAGTTGATGGTCAGCATCCGCACGGCGCAGGCAACCAGATACACCGCGCCCCAGCACAAGTCCACCAGCGACCAGCCGATGGTGTCCGCGAGGCGCTGCGTGTCGTTGGTCAGGCGGGACATGAGGTAACCCACGGGCATCCGGTCGTAATAGGAGAAGGGCAGTTCCTGCAGTTTCTGGAAACCGAGCTTGCGAATCAGGTAGCACGTTCCGGTTTCGACAATGCCGCACTGCCGCAGAAAGCCGAAAATCGTCGCCACTTGCACTGCCGTCAGCAGCGCATACGCCACGACAAACCCAACCAGCCCAGCCGTGCTGTGGTTAGCAATGAACACGTCAATCGCGTAGGCATTCATGTTCGGCATAATCACGTCGATGATAGCAGAAACCGCCATGAAAAGCACAACCGCAATCAGGTTCTTGTGGTACGGCTTTGCAACCTTGATGAGCTTGCGCCACAGGGAGAGATCAAATCGTTTGGTATAATCCTGTTCCTGAAAGGACTGCATATCAGTTCACCCCTTCCGCCGCCTTGGCCTGCGTCAGTTCTTCCTCCAAGGCGTTCTGGATGCTGTTGATGCGCTGGTACAGGCCCGGCTGGCTGCACAGCTCAACGTGCGTGCCCTGCTGCGTAATCTGCCCGTTTTCCAGCACGAGGATGAGGTCAGCCTGCGAGAGCGTCGTCACGCGGTGGCTGATGATGAGGGTGGTCACGTCCTTCTGCTCGTGTCGGAGGGCAGCGCGAATCTGCGCGTCCGTCTCGGTATCCACGGCGGAAAGGGAGTCGTCGAAGATGAGGATGTTGTTGTCCTTAAGCAGCGTGCGCGCAATGGCGATTCGCTGCTTCTGTCCGCCGGAGAGTGTCACGCCGCGTTCGCCCACGACCGTCTCCCAGCCCTTATCCGCCTTGGCGATAAAGCCGGATGCGCTGGCGATATCCGCCGCGTGCTCAATGCGTTCCGCCTCCTGTTCCGGCGCTGTGATGCCCACATTCTCCCGGATGGACTTGGAGTACAGGAACGGCTCTTGCAGAATCAGGCCGACGTGTGCGCGCAGATATTTGCGGTCAATCTGCTGAATATCCACGCCGCCAATGGTGATTTTGCCGCTCGTGGGCGTATACAGCCGCTGCAGCAGGTACATCATGGTGGATTTGCCGCTGCCCGTGCCGCCCAGCACTGCCGCCGTCTTTCCAGCGGGGATGGTGAAGGACACGTCGCGCAGCACCGGCACGTTGTCATCCGGATAAGCGAAGGACACATGGTCAAACACAATATCGCCGTGCAGGTCGGGCTTCAGGGCGTTCGGCTCATCCGGCTCGGCTTCCTCGTGCAGAATCGCCTGCACGCGCTTCATGGACACCATCGCCTTGCCCGCGTCGGACAGGGTGCGGCCCAGCTGGCGAATCGGGAAGAGCAGCATCCCCAGCGTGGAGGTGAAAACAATCAGCGTACCGACGGTAATCCAGCCATTGCAGGCGTAGATGATGCAGACCACCAGCGTCAGCAGCGTCTGCGTCATGCTGATGGCATCGCCGCCGCCCCAGTAGATGGCGAGCAGTTCATTCAGGCGGAGGTTTTTTTTGCGCAAATCGTTGTTCACGCGGTCAAACTTCTCCACCTCGCGCTCCTGCTGTCCGAAGGCGCGCACGACGCGGACGCCGGAGAGGTTCTCCTGCAAAACGGCGTTCAGCACACCGTCCGCTTCGTCCGCCACCTCAAAGGACTTATGTACCATCTTGAAGAACCACGTCGCGAAGCAGAACAAAGGCGGCACAAGAATCAGGCTGTAGAGCGTAATCGGCACGGAGCGCGGCAGCAGGATGCTCATGGCGATAACGACCATCAGCACCGTGTTGACGACTTCCATCACCTGAACCGCCAGAAAGCGGCGAATCGTATCCACGTCAGACGTGCAGCGCTGAATCAGCTCGCCCGCCTGCGCCTTAACGTGGTACGCAAACGGCAGGTGCTGCAAGTGGCGATAGAGGTCATTGCGCAGTTTGCGGGCGATATTTTCACTCGCAATCGCGGAGGAACGACCTTTTATGAACGTGAACACGCCGTTGACGACGTTCATCAGGATGAGCGCCAGCGCGGGAATCCACAGATTTTGACGGAGGAAATCGCGTCCGCCGAGGGCGTTAATCGGGTTCATGAGGAAATCCGGCATTGTGAACGGCTCGCTGCCCAGTATGCTGTCCACGATTTCGGAGAGCAGCAGCGGCGTTAAAAAGCCGATGATGACCATCATGATGGTCGCAATGAGCGCCCAGAGGAAATGCGTCCAGTTCTGCCCGATGAGGGAGAGCATTGCGCCGAACGGGGTCTGTTTCTTCTTTGGTTTCGTTGTGGTGCGCTGCGTAGGAAATCACTCCTTTCAAGAGAGACAAAGTGGTTGATGACTCATAACTGCCCATTGTATGCTTTTTTCGAAAAGGGTACGAAAAAAGCACCATCCGTCTGAATGCAAACGGCTGGTGCTGCACACAAAACGCATGGTAACAGGAAAAGAGCGTGGAATTTTCCTATTACGGGCGCATATGGGCAGAAAGAGCCGTCGCAGTCAGTCCATTGGCACGGGATACAAGGGTTAAAATCATCATGGTCATTGCGAGGGCCTCCTTTCTGCATAATTTTGATTTTGTTGTGCTTCTCGCAAGCACGCAAGAAACAGTGTAGTCGAAAGTCAAGGTTTTGTCAAGGGGCAAATGGCGGTTTTTTCAAATATTCATCCCATCTTGCGCAGGATTCCCGTTTTCCCAGTCCCAAACCGCCTTTTCAATCAAGTCGGCAGCATTGGCGCAGCCGTGTTCATTGCGCAGGGCCTCCCCGATGCACGCCGCGTTGCGCGTGTATTCCGGGTTGCTGATGAGTGCGCGCAGCCCCTCCGCCAGATTCTCTGCCGTCAGCTTATCGCGCGGAATCGCTTTCGGCCCGCACCCGGCAGCGTACACCCGCTCCGCCCAGAACGGCTGATCGCCGCCGAACGGCACAACGAGCGTCGGCAGCGCATGGCGCAGGCTGGTTGCGGTCGTCCCCGCGCCGCCGTGATGCACCGCCCCTGCCATATGCGGGAACAGCCAGTCATGCGGCACACTTTTCACATAGAAGATGTTCGCATCTTTTGTCTTTGCTTCCTGCTGACCCCAGCCAAGTGCCACCACCGCCCGCACGCCGGACAATTTCACCGCCTGCCGGATGATTTCCGCCAGTTCACCCATGTCGCCCGACACCATCGACCCAAAGCCGATGTACACCGGCTCGTCGCCCGCGCGCAGGAACTCCGCCAGCGCCGGGTCAGGCGTGTAGTCCACCGGGCGCTCATCCCACCAGAAACCGGACATGTGGATGTTGTCCGCCCAATCCTCCGGGCGCGGCACAAGCGTCGGGCTCATGGCGTAAATCACGGGCACTTGCTTGCCCTTCACGTCATAATCCGGTCTCAAGCGGACGCGGCGCTTTGCCATGTCGTTCTCCTTGCGCCAATCCGAGAGGTAGCGGTGCTCCAGCGCCGAAATCAGCAGATACCCGATGCGATAGCTCAGCACATTCCACCACTTGCCGAGTTTGCGGAACGGCGCGGATGAAATTGGCATATCCTTGCACGGATCCATCGGGAAATACTGCGTCTGGATGCACGGAATATCGTACTTTTCCGCAATCGAATAGAACATCGTCCCGAAGAACGTGCAGACGATGGCTTCCGCGCCCTCCGCGCAGTGCAGCAAATCATCCAGCAGCATCGGCGCAATGTCGCGGATGCCCTTCTCAAACTCCTTCAAGTACCGCACGCCCACCGCGTCCGGCTGGAGCAGCCGCCCCATCATATCCACCACGTCGCCGGAAATGGGATAGAAGGACATTCCCGCTTCCTCAATCATGCCCTGAAACGGCGCAAACGCCGCAATCGTCACCTCATGCCCCCGCTCGTGAAGCTCCCGTCCCAGCAGCATGTACGGCCGCACGTCGCCCGTCGAGCCGAGCGTTATCATTGTGATTTTCATCATTACCTCCAATGATTTCGAGATAAGTTAAAGGTATACAAACTAAAAAACTAACAATAAAATTCAAGTATGGAGGTATGCGCTGCGAAGGGGGCAAGGGGGCGACCGCAGACTTCGTCTGTTTCCATTGTCCCCTTGTCGCCTCCGCAGAGGCGAAACCCCTGCAACAATAAAATTCAAGTATGTAGAAGAAACCAAAAGCGCCATCAAGCGCGCTTGCTTCCCGTCGCACACGGGTCATACCACCCCGCAGGAACTTTCACCCGGAAGCCCTCGAATGCGCTTTCCGCATCCGCCTTCACCACGCAGTGCGGCGTATACACATGCCGCATCCCCTCCTGCATCCGTGCCATGCACCACTGCGCCAAGTCCACCGCCAGCGAATTTCCTTCCGCCAGCGGCACAAATGCATCCCGCCGCACCAAAAAGCACATTGGCGAAACCGCCGTGACATTGTAGCTGGTTCGGTTCATGCCGTGCCATCCGCCCGCCGACACCGGCAAGCCGCGATTCCGTGACCGCACTGTACCGTCCGGCAGAATGTCGTATCCGGCATGAAGCACCCGATTGCGTGCATCCGCCACCAGCGGCATCACCGCGCACACATCCGGGCGCTGCGCGTACATCATCATCTCCCGCAAGCCGTCCGCATCAGGCTCCGCCGTGTCTCCCCACAGGAACAGCAGCATGTCTGCCGACGAATCCGCCGCCAAGCGGTTCACATCCGCAGCGGACGCATCCCGCGCAAGCCGCAATGCCGCGACGGTAAAATCCCCCACGTCATACCGCAGCCGCAGCACACCGTCCTCCACCCGGCACGTTCCCGGAAACCCGTTGCGTCGCATACTCTCTTCCACCGCCCGCGCCGCCGCGTCCAGGCAAACCGCCAATTTCGTGTGGCTCATCGACCCCCGCAGCGTCCGCCAGTGGTACAGCACGCGCGGAATGTGGATGACGCCGTCCGCCCGCTCGCACGCGCGGAGCATCAAATCGTGATCCTGCGACCCGTCGAATGCCGGTCGCAATCCACCGATGGCATCCAGCAGCGTCCGCCGAATCACCGACAAATGGCAGATATAGTTGCCGGAACGCAGATTGTCCGGACAGAAATCCGGCTTGCGGTGCGCATCAACGTGAATCGCGCCGTGGGTGGTCAGCTTATCCTCATCGGTGTAGAGCACGTCTGGATGGTGCGCGTCGATGGCTTCCGCAATCCGCCAGAGCGCATCCGGCGCAAGCACATCGTCGTGGTCGCACAGGGCGATATACTCCCCTGACGCCATTTTAATCGCGCGGTTCGTGTTGCCGGATATGCCCGCGTTTTCCACCCCGTACGCGACGTGGAATCGGCTGTCCCGCGCGGCAATTGCCTCCAGCGCCTTTCGCGTCTCGGCGGACGTGCTGCCGCCATCGTACAGGCAGACCTCCCACACGCCGTGCGTCTGGGAAAGCAGCGAATCCGCCAGCGCGCGGAGGAATTTCGGGCGCGTGTTGAACACGGGGACGACGACGCTGATGCGCACGTTCGGGAAGGGGTGCGCGCGCTGTGCCGCCAGTTCGCGCTTGGATGCTTTCTCCCGCCGGAATCGCCATTCGTCCCGCAGCAGCACCCGTGCCGCCAGCATTTCGCCCGCGCGGTGCAGCGTGTACCCCGCGCCATGCATCCGCACATACGCCCGAACCCGTTCCGCCCACTGCACATGCGTCCCTCCCGCCGACTTTCCTGCCCTCATCATACCATGCGCCGCGGGTTTTGTAAAGCGCCGGGCGATTTTCTGCCAATTCGGAACATTTTTCGCAAAACCGCTTGACAAACGCCCGAAAAAGTGCTAAACTAAATCTCGTTCCGGCAATCCCGGACGAACCGCATAGGGGCATGGTGTAATGGTAACACGTGGGTCTCCAAAACCTTTGTTGAGGGTTCGAGTCCTTCTGCCCCTGCCATAAAAGGACTGAAACTTTGATACAAGGTTTCAGTCCTTTTCTTTTTGTTCTTGCAGAATCCTAATGCAAAACGGCAAATGCACCCGGAATATTGCAGTTTTGCATGCCATTTCCATCGCCGCCATACCCGGGACAAATTTCTGCTGAAAAACTGCATAGATAAAATGCACCCATATTCTCTGGTGGGTGCATAACAAAACGATTGCTCAGGCTTTCGTTTTGACATTAGGGCTTTCGTTTTGCGAATAGCCCTTTCGTTTTGTAATTGGGTGCAAGGTGTATAGCATAGTTCTGTCTTCTAAATAAAGCTGAGCTAGCGGAAGACAAAAGAAAAGCTGGCAACATGGACGAATAGTATCATCGCCGAAGTCGTGACGGATGGACTGTACAAGAGGAAGTATAAGTTCTCAACTTGCAGGAAATTCAAAGGGCTTGAGGCAGACGCAGTGATTCTTGTTGATGTAGATGAAACTACTTTTAATCCTGATAAGATGCACAAAGACTCTGATACCGTTTTTCTGTACTATATAGGAGCATCGCGTGCTATATTGCGTCTTGAGATTCTATCCCAACTGTCCGATGAAGAATGCACCAATATTCTTCAGAAAACACTAAATTACAGATCCAAGATAAGAAAGCCACGACGCGAGTTGGCATCTGCTTTATGTAGCATGGGAAAAATAGGACAATCCGACAAATCTGCGTCTTGTTGTTAGAACTCTTATTCCCTGAAATAGTATACACTCAAAAACCCGCTCGCTGCTCAGCGTTATGAGCAGAAGCGGGTTTTTGAGTTGAATTAAAGTGAACTGCTCAATCGCTGTTCACGATCGAAATAACTGATCCACGGAGAGTCTTAGACACCAGGATCTGACGGTCAATTTTCTCCTCCAGATCCTGTACGTGAGAGATAATGCCAATCAGCCGCTTCCCGTCTGCAAGATCGCCCAGAACTCGCAGGGAGTTCCGCAGGGCATTCTCGTCCAGTGTGCCGAATCCCTCGTCAATAAACATAGCTTCCATACGGATGGAGCCGCTCTGCCCCTGCACCACATCGGAAAGGCCCAGCGCAAGGGCGAGGCTGGCAAGGAAGGATTCGCCGCCGGAGAGGGTGGATACATCGCGCCACTGTCCGGTGCTGCGATCCAGCACGTCCAGATCCAAACCGGACTGGCGGACGCGGTCAGCCGCCTCTTCCTTGCAGCGCAGAGTAAACATGCCGTCCGTCAGAACAGTGAGGCGCTTGTTGGCGGCAGCCACCACCTGCTTGAAATAGTACTGCTGCACATAGGTTTCAAAGGTCAGCTTGGCGCGACGGTTGCCTCCTGCCTTGCCGGAACAACAATCGTAGAGGTCGCGGACAACTGCCCAGTATTCCTCCTTGCGCTTGCGCTGGCGCTGCGCATTTTGAATTTCCTTGTGAACGTCTTCATGGAGGCTGACTTTTACCGAGGCTGCTTTTTCATCGGCATCAGCCTTTTTCTGCGCTTTATCCAGCTCTGCCTGATGATTTTCAAGCACAGAGAGATCCATAGGTTCTTTGCCCTTGAGCTTTTCATGCAGCTTTGCCAACTGATCACTCAGAGACTGCTTCCGCTCGCAATGGGTGCGAATCTTCTCCTCAAGCTCTGCTATCGCTGAACCAGGCATGATGGCAAGTTCGAAATCTCGGGCGTTGGCAAAACCATGTTTATCCAGCCCGGCCTCAAACGAGTCCTTCTGCTCCTCGAACTTATCGGTAGTGTCAGCAATCTGCTTCCGGATGCTCTTCACCTTACCTTCGCTTTCCTTGTATTTCAGCTGCAGATTATGCAGTACCTCGCGGCAATGATCGATCGCATCGCGGATCTGCTGAGCTTGTGCAGTCAGCTCTTCAATCTTTTCCTTGACGGAAGCTTCGGTTTCGTCCGCGCTCACATGGAGTGCATTCAGCCGCTTCAGCGCCGTGTCGATCTGTGTATTGATGCCCGTGAGACACGCAAAAGTTTCCTGCAGACTGCTTTCAGCATCGCGCCGCTTCTTTTCTGCAGTGTCCAGCATCTCACGAGTTACAGCAGTATCAGCCAACTGGGCAGGATGCGGATGTTCACAAGAGCCGCACACCGGGCAAGGCTTGCCCGCTTGAAGATCCGTTGCCAGAAGACCCGCCTGGCTCAGGTAGTAGCTTTCCTTGGCTGTACAATACGCTTTATCGGCTTCCCGGCTTTCTTCGGTCAGTCTAACAAACGCAGTTTGCAGCTGACGCTGCTGCGCTTTCTGATGTCCAAGTTCTTCCATGATTGGCAGCAGTTTCTCTAGCTGGCTTGCCTTCTGCAGAAGGGAATCCGCTTCAGACTGATGTTTTTCAGCTTCCTTCAGCTGTCTTTCCGCAACGGGGAGCTGCGGCGCAGTATCTTCCATACCTTTTTGTGCGGACGGGAGAGCTTTGTTCAGCCCATTCAGCTGATCTGTGGTGTTCTTCAACAGTGCCTGCGCGGGCAGAAGCTGCTGTGCTTTCCGCGCACGGTCAAGCTGCAGTTTCTGATCGTCAATACTGCTTTGCTGTTTCAGCAGTTCGGCAAGCTCACCGCTGCATTCTTGTTGCTCGCTGAACAGCTCATTCAGCGCTCTGCCTTGCTCCAGCAGTACGGTAGCCTCACGCCGCTGCTTGTCAAGGATTGCCTTTTGCCGGGCAGATTGTTCCTGGGTCTGCTTTTCCTGCCTGATGAGGCGTGCCAGCACATCCAGCAGCAACTCTGCATATTTAGGCTCGCTGCAATACTGGAGCAGCAGCTCTCTTTCAGGGAAATCATCCTCCGGCGCAACCTTGCCCGCGGCAATGGAAATACGGGCGTCCAGCGTCTCGCGTTCCTTGTTACTGGCGCTGTTCATATCCTGCAGCTTGAAGCACATGGCTTCGTAAAAACCGGTATTGAACAGTTTCTGGAAGAGCTTTTTTCGCTCATCCGAGGTAGCATTGAGGATCTTCAGGAAATCTCCCTGCGCAATCATGACAGTTTGTGTGAACTGAGCCTGTGTCAGACCGAGCAGGTCATAAACCTTGGTATTCACATCCTGCAATCCGAAGTAAAACTCTCTCGACTCAATACAGTGCATCTCTGCATTAGCGCTCTCTTTGGTGGTACCATCGCCAGACTTCTTTGCTCGGAGGTATTCTGGGTTGCGACGGATCATCCAGGTTTCTCCCCGGTGGGTGAAGGTGAATTCCACCCAGGTTTCTGCTTTAGCGGTTGCGTAGTCGGAACGGAAGGATTTGCTTTTGCGGCGCTCCTTGCCACCGGCGGCTTCACCGTAGAGGGCAAAGCTGATCGCGTCAAAGATGGTGGTTTTGCCCGCACCGGTATCCCCCGCAATCAGAAAGAGACCGTTTTCCCCCAACCGCGTGAAGTCGATCTCCGTCACGCCAGCGTAGGGACCAAAGGCGGACATGGTAAGCTTAACGGGCTTCATAGGGCTCCTCCTCCAGTTCTTTGATCACTTTATTCAGCACCTGCATGTGCGCTTCGTCGGGGAGCTGATCATTGTTCTGCAGGCGGTAAAAATCGCTGAACAATTCTGCGACGGATTTGCTTTCCATCACGTCGGTAGCCTTAACATCCAGATCATATTTGGTTCTGGAGTTGACCACGGAGAACTTCATCATGTTGGGGAAGTTGACAGTGAGGGTAACCTTGGCATCCGGCGGAGGAAGCTCATCGTGGATGGTGACCCACACATAGTCCTCCGAATAGGGCATAGACATGATATCTGCCAGTTTGCCTTCAATCAGCCGCACATCGTGCAGGGGATACAGCGGCACAGTACGTACCCTGGTTTCGCCCTTTTCCTGCATATCCACGATGGTCACAGACTTATGGTGCGCAGCCTCAGAGAACGAGTACTTCAGCGGAGAACCGGCATAGCGCATCGTGTCCCGCAGGACGTTCTGCGGCCCGTGAATATGCCCCAGCGCAACGTAATCAAAGCCATCAAATACGGTACCATCGATGTGATCCAGTGTGCCAATTGACAGCTCCTCGGAGTCGCAGGTTGTGCAGCCCACAATGAACTGATGGCATATCAGCAGATTGCGCTTGGAAAAATCAATGTCCGCGTGCCGGATCACTGCCGCCACAGCATCCTGATAAGAGGTGATCTTTTCATCCGGAAGCGCGCGCTTGACATGGGCAGGGCGCAAGAAGGGCATCATCCACACGTTCAGATCGCCGTCGGTATCATGCAATGTTACGTGCTGCAGTTCGCCGTTGAAGGTTTCAGTCACATAGACGCCTGCATTTTTGACCAGCGATGAGAAATAAGAGATGCGCAGAGCGGAATCGTGATTGCCGCTGATGACAAAGATCTTTCTGCCATCGTCCACAAGCCGGGACACAAAGCGATCAAACAGCGCCATGGCCTCCGCCTGGGGAGTGGTGCGCTGATAGACGTCGCCCGCAATGAGGACAGCATCAACCTTTTCATCATTGGCAATATGGATGATTTGATCAAGAACAGCTTCCTGATCATCCAGGAGCAGCAGGTCGTTCATTTGCTTGCCAAGATGCAAATCTGCAATATGAAGGAATCTCATGGTACTACACCTCTTTCTGGCATGATTATAGTCTGCATTCTTTGATACTCTATTAAAAAAATCAACTCGCGCAAGTGCATGTTTATCTATGCATTATCTTCTAGATGCCTAGTGTGATAATAGAATATCATACACAAAGATGAAATCATCAGGGAAGCCTTGTACTCTTGCAGCTTCTCTTACTGTTAGGCGCCGATACAAATGTTCTTGCCCCTCGACAAATCTGCAATCATTCGGTCCAAACTTAATCATAGCCGGAGCTTGAGGATGCAACTGACATTGTCTACCGGATGCTTGAACGGTAAACGCTTGCTCATTCCAGCCGCGGACACGATTTCTACTCATGAAAATTGTTGAATAGTCACCGATGAAGTACTCATAGTTCGGCATGGCGAGGTTTTCAGGTGGATTCGGATTATTCTTCGGCATGGCCGGAACAGCAGTATCTTTTAAATCCCAAATAATATCCTTGAACGTCAGTTTTTGTGACTTTTCAGGGGTAGTTGGCTTTGGGAACTCAAATTTGACATTTAAATCCTTTCTAAAGCCGATATAGAAAACTCTCTTTCCATCCTGAGCAACACCATAATCCGCAGCATTTACCAGCGTCACAGAAACTTCGTATCCACATTCTTCGAACATAGCAATAATATTTTTTACTGCTTCACTGCGCCTGTTTGCAAGCATACCGCTTACATTTTCGGCAAGAAAGAACTTCGGCTGTTTTTCGCGCAGAATACGAATATAGTCAAAGAAAAGCTGACCACGTGCGTCTTCAATGCCTCTCAGCGAACCGGCTTCAGATCAAGATTGGCAAGGAGGTCCGCCAATAATGCCGTCAATTTCGTCCGGGAAAGTCTCTGCGTTAATCTGACGCACATCACCTTTAATCAAACGACCGGTGTGATTTCGTTCATATGTCGCCCAGATGGTGTTGTCAAACTCATTAGCTGCGGCAATGGTAAAGCCAGCCTTCTCAAAACCAAGGTCAAGTCCGCCTGCACCGGAAAACAAACTAATCAATTTCATGGTAATTACCCTCCAAATGCGAATTACTATAGTTATTCGTGCTTAGTATCATTTTGCTGATGCTCACCAAGCACTTTTGTGGCTTCAAGCAGCGCTGTTCTTCTAACAAATTCGCTATATGATGAATACGCCTGCAATTCAGCAGCTTGCTTCAGCTTTTCGAGTTCTTCTTCACTTACTCTAATGCTCATGGAAATAGCTTTTTTCACAGTATTCCCCCTTCATCGTAGAACATTTTACCTCGAACGTGCTACATTGTCAATACGAACGGCCACCTGCAATTGTTGAATTATTGTACTTCTTTTGTTTGTGACCTCAAATAACTAAGGCGACATTGTTCCTAAACATAGACTGTGCTATAATAATGTAACTATAAATGAGCAAATAGTGAAAACTGCACAAGGCACATCGAAAAAAGAAAACTGTTCGGTCACGAATCGCGATTTATCGCGGTTTTTATAACCAAAAGGCTACATTGGAATCGCGGTTTTTGTGCATTTTTTCGGATTTGCTCGTTTATAGTAATGTAATACTGTTGTGATGGAGGTGCTATAATGGCAACCTATTACACTATTTATGAGAAGAAGACCGAAAAAGTTGTTGCATTTGGAACGGCAAAAGAATGTGCAAAACAGATGAATCGTTCTGTTTCGTCGTTCTATTGTACGGTTAGCCGAAACCGCTTAGGGAAACATCATAAATACGTTATAGTATCAGATGTCGAAGAAGACGACGTCGAACACGATGAATAACGATTACTAGATACATCCACGTCACTCACACGAGTGGCGTCTTTTTTGTGCACCGAGGGGGGCGAATCCCGGCTTTCCTTCGCTTATCGCCAGAAGGCAGGTGCCCAATACGCCTTCTGGAATGGAGAAAAAGCGTGACCCAGCAAGAAAAAGAACAGATCGCAAAGCTCCGGGCAAACGGTGCCAGCTTCGGCAAAATTGCTTCGGTGCTCGGTATCTCCGTCAATACCGTCAAGTCCTACTGCAAACGCAACCCTATATCGTCAGAGGTAGTGCCCGCCCCGAAGGCGGTAATTCATGCAGATCGCTGCCCACAGTGCAATGCCACATTGGATCAATCCCCCGGGCATAGGCAGAAGCGCTTCTGCTCTCCGAAGTGCCGTATTGTATGGTGGGCAGCTCATCCGGAACAGATGACTCGAAAGAAGCTCTTCTCAGTTGAGTGCCAGCACTGCGGAGGCGTTTTCATACAGCATGGAAGCCGCCCGAGGAAGTTCTGCTCCCGGGACTGTTATCTCGTCCATCGGTATGGTCGGGGTGGTGATGCTCATGGCTGATGATAAGGCGCTCATGTATTATCAGAGCACCATGCGCATTGCCCAGCAATGGCTGGGTTCGGGCCTGATTACGGCGGAGGACTACGAGAAATTTGATACAATCGTTGCCGAAAAGTTTGGTGTATCCGCCCGCAGTATCTGGCGCGATATTAACTTGATAAAGCTGCCCCCTGACGGTAATATGCCACCTACGAAAGGGGGTATCTCAAGTGGAACGCACCATTCAACTGGTTCAGCCAATGAAGCTGGCTGAACGGAAACTGCTCCGGGTTGCGGCATATGCACGTGTTTCGTGTGACAAGGATGCAATGAAGCATTCGCTTGCTGCCCAGATCAGTTACTACAACGAATACATCCAGCGTAACCCCGATTGGGTCTTCGCCGGCATTTACGCCGATGAAGCCTACTCCGGTACAAAGGACGACCGCCCGCGCTTCGTGCAGCTGATCCAAGACTGCAAGGACGGTAAGATCGACAGGATCATTACCAAGTCCATCAGCCGCTTTGCCCGCAACACGGTCACCTTGCTCACGACGGTCAGAGACCTCAGACGCATGGGCATCGGCATTTACTTCGAAGAACAGAACATCGATACGCTAACGGAAGCTGGCGAACTGATGATCACACTCCTCGCTTCTCAGGCACAGGAAGAAAGCCGCGCCACCAGCGAGAACTGCAAATGGCGCATCAGAAAGAAGTTCGAAGAGGGCTACACCACTCATTTCAACCTAGTCGGCTACCATCAGGTGGACGGGCTGGTCGAAATGATCCCGGAAGAAGCAGAACTGGTTAGGCGCATTTTCCAGCTGTATCTTGAGGGATACGCTCAGCAGGCAATCGCCAACATACTCTTTGAAGAGGACGCACCTACCTGTTTGGGCGGCGAATGGTTCAGCACGACGATAAGAAGCATGCTTCGCAACGAAAAATATGCCGGCGATCTTCTTCTGCAAAAATCCTTTGTCACCGATCATATCACAAAGGAAGTAAAGAAAAACAAAGGCGAAATGCCGCAGTTCTTCATTCAGGATGATCATGGAGCCATTGTTCCCCATGAGGTGTTCGAAGCTGTAAGGCGTGAAAACGCTCGCAGAGCCGCCAAGTATGGCAGCAATGGCGGAGAGACTTCTGAACTGACTTCACTGGTGCGTTGCGGCATTTGCGGAAAGAACTACCGTCGTAAGAAAGCAAAAGCCAGATGGCTTTGGTGCTGCACCACCTATAACCTCCGCGGCAAAAAATACTGCGCATCGAAGGCGATCCCTGAAGAAACATTGAGAAATGCATGCACCCAAGTGTTGGGGCTTGCAGAATATGATGCGGACGCTGTAAAGAACCGCATCGAACGGATTGACGCCATGCCGGACAACCTTATGGTTTTTCATCTGACGGATGGTACAACCCATGAAGTGAAATGGACTTTTCCTTCCCGTTCAGAAAGTTGGACAGATGAAATGCGTGAAAAAGCCGCTGAACAAATGAGGAGGCGTTATGCAAAGGCAGGTAACTAAACGGCAGATACAGGTCATCCAGCCGACGATCAATGCAGGATTCATGCAGTCCACGCTGGCGCCGGTGGTCAAAAAGCGTGTCGCTGCATATGCCCGCGTTTCAACCGAGCATGAGGAACAGCAAACCAGCTACGAGGCTCAGGTCGACTACTACACAAAGAAGATCAAAGAGCGTACTGACTGGATTTTCGTTGAGGTATACACTGATATGAAAACTCCGTCTCTGATACAGTTTAATGATTTACGATGCCTCGCCGGGAGGGGGGGTAAGTTGAGGGGCCAAGGAGGGTAAGTTTTAATTATTTGTCCAAGGAATCTGCATAATTGCATAAAAATGAAACCGAGCCGCTGATGTACAGCAGCCCGGCATATTATTTGCCAAAATACGTCAGCAGTGACGTAGACAGGCGAGTATGGGCACTATAGAATTATATGTGTATCAATCCTCCCTCTGCAGTAGCTCAATGCACCGATTTGCTTCTCTCTCAGTCAGGCCCAGGTCAAAATCGGTGCGAACCAGGTGGTCGATATGATCTCCCATATCGTCATCGTCGTCCAGAATGGCATACTGCCAGTTGCCGGGATGGCGGTTGAACCAAGCGCTAATATCATTCCCGCGCTCACCGCCGACATAAGGCGTTTTGTCGTACACCTCCATGTCGTACTTGGCCAGCCATTCCTGCAGATGCTGATAGCATGTGGGGATCTGACGCCAGGCAGAAGATACAACGATAAGCGCGCCGGTCGTGTGTACGATCCGCCTCAATTGTTCCAGCGAAGGTTCATAGAGAAGATCGTCACTGTAAACGTGAACGCCCTGGCGGTGCATATTGAACGCCCACTCACCGTTGTTCAGAACGCCGTCAACATCCAGGAAGAGTACCTTGTTCATCATTGCGTCCTTCACTCCAGGCCGGGGCTCAGCCCTCGTTCTTCAGCAGGTACTTGTTGCTGACGATTTTCATGGACAGGCTGGCGCTGATCAGCGGGCAGAATACCGGCGTGGTCGGACGGACCACGATGCCCTCCTTCTTCCCGCCGTTGGGGTAATCCCCGTCAGCACGGGCCAACAACACCTCTACCGTCGGGTACTTTGAAGGCAGGTCCATGCCCACTTCCTCGATGGGAACCGGAGTCATATCCAGCGCCTCGCAGATGAGGAGCATCCGCTTCAGACCGACGCGCTTTCCGTTTTCGCGGATGGTGAAAACGTACCATTCCGGTTTCGTCAGCCTCAGACGATTTTGCTGGATACCAGGCGCACAGAGCTCGCCCTGGATCGTCAGGGTCTTGAGCCCCAGTTCCTGCGCGTACTCTTCCATTTTCTCTTGGTACCCACGCGCCTTGATGAGTTCATAGAAGGAGCTGCTGCCGTCGTCCTTGTACTCATAGTTGTGGCCGGTGACATGGAATCCGTTCTCGTCGATCCCCAGGGAATGGGAAGAACCGTCCATCTTTGTGCTGATGTAATACTCCAGCCCGGCGAAAGCCTGGATCAGCTCCGGTTCTTCCTGCACGCGGGTCTCATCGGTATGCGGGATATCATAAGGCAGGTTCCCGATGACGGTTCCGCTCGTTGTAGCCCGTTCCTCGATCTCCCATTTACGCACGCCGAGCAGTTCCGTCACATCGTCACCCACGGCGGCATCTACGGGGATTTCCGGGAACTGGCTCAGGGGCAGCAGCAGGCCCTGGGAAATCTGCCCACGGAAGCGCATGGTGCGCAGCTTGAAGCCTTCGCCCATGATGTCGGTCTTTTTGTAGCTGGAAGAGCGCATAAACTCGAACTCAGGGCGGATCGGCAGGAAGCTGTCGATCTCAAAGTAGACGCCGATGTCCATGGGCTGGAACTGGCCTTTGTTGACGACGCACTGCCAGCCCAGGACATGGGCCAGTTCAATGCGGTCAGCGCCCTCAATCGGTTCAATCTTCCAGATGCGTTGAATGCTTGCGAGTTTTCTCATGTGTTGTGTTCCTCCTCGTTGTTGGTTTGGCTTTCAGGGAAAGCTGTCTCAGATAAGTCCGTATAGTCCTCCGGTCCATTGGCGGAGCATCGGCGCAGATAGTCGTGCCCGCCGTCCACGGATACACAGCCGCAGCGGCAGGTCCTGAAATCATGCCGATGGACGCTTTCGATCAAGTCTCCACAGTGGTTGCAGCGGATGGCATTTCGTATGATGTGGGCTCTCATGTCTGCTGCCCTTGAGTAACGCTGTCATGTGGTTCATGATGTAGTCCTTTCTTTCCCACCCACCATCCCTGTCATGGCTTATGCGGCCGGTTCAAAGTATTCCGGGTGCTCCTCGGGGTTGATCAGGAATTGATAGCGGTACACATCCTCCTTTCGGCAGTCGAGAATCTTAAGCAGGGTGAACTGGTGCAGGTAAGCACTGACGTGGGCACCGGAGTAATCCAGGGTGGCAATCACCATCTCGGTCGAGAAGACGTCGTCACCGAAGCTTTCATACATCTCGGTGATGAATCGTTTCTGGCCTTTGCTCAACAGTGCGCCTGTTTTCAGATGCTGCAGAATGGCATAACGCTGTGGGGATGTCTTTTCTACCAGGCCCAGTTGGGTTGCAAACTGCATGTCTGAGAACCATTTTGTCGATTCCCCAATAGCCGCATAGTCGTCAACCGTGATTTCACCCCTGGCCATGCATTCCAGCAGCAGTCCGCCGATGCGCTTGTCCTTGGGCGAATTGGACCGTACGAGCTCATCGACGCGATCCAGTACGTCCTGGTCGTAGCCGTCTGTGTCCGTGGGTTGAGCCTGAGGATTCAGCAGCGCTTTGGATTCCTCTTCCGTACAGATTTTGTAGTACTTCTGGTGGCTGTCCCTGCGTTCCAACTGGATGATTCCCTGCTCCTTCATGTAGCGGATGCTGCTGCTGAATTGACGGGGTATGATGTGCATGGCCTCTGCCAGCTCTGCTGTGGTGAACTGCATCTTACCGGCTTTCATGCGCATGAGCAGGAAAGCCGACATCTGCCCGATAATCTTAGTGGTATCCTGCGCGTATCGTGTCAGCAGCTCCATCGGCGTTCCCTGGGCAGTACGGTCAATACCGCTTTCGGGATTGTCTTTCAGGGTGACAGCCTGAAACCCACTCAGGTCTGAAACCACCTCCTCTGCCTGTGCGGGCTCTGTTTGAGGGGCTATGGCTCTACGATCATGGGGACTGTCGTCAGCCGAAGGGACCGGAGGCGACGGTGCGGATGCAAGGGGCGTCTTCGCCAGCTCCTGTTCTGCCTGCCGCGCCTGTTCCTCACGCTGGGTCATCCGCAAACGTCGCTCGTCCACAGCCCGGGAGAGCAGCTCAAGGAAGTACTCCAGGAAGTAGGTTAGATCGCCGCCGTTCTCCTCGCGGAGGATGTTGGCCATCGCCTCGTAGTAGCCATAGCTCTTGCGGGCGATCAGGGCGGAGAGGCTTACGTCGCTGAAGAAGGCGTATCCGGCGCGGAGCAGAATCATGCTGGAGAGCACCCAGGCGCTCATTCCCTTCCGGGAAAGGGCGCAGGATGATCATGTACGCCTGTGCAACAGCGGCCTTGATCAGCGGATGAATCTGAGGGGAAGCGAGGAATGCGGATAGCTCGCCCACACGGTCCGGAACCGTCCGGGCGGACGGAAAGCTGAACTGCTCTCCGTCCGCTGGGGAATAATCGACGGTTTCCGTCGTGCGGTAGTCCTGACCGCCTTCATCCATGCCGTCTGTCAGGATGGTAATCAGCTCCCGCAAGAGGCCTGCCTCTATGGGGCGGTACAGATTCGCGCTTGCATAGCTGCCAGCCACGCGATTGTTGGTGATCAGCTGTTCTTCAATATCTCGGGGCGGCTGACCGCCGGTGAGAAAATCCATCGCTGCCTGTATGGTCATCTGGGAGCCTTCGACATAGCTGGTGAAGAAGATTTCTTCCAGGGTAGAAACCGTAGGCGGTTCCGCGTAAGGGTCATAATCCGCGTCGTTTTCATACAAGGCCTCGACGATCTTCTCACTTGCGGCGATCATCTTGTCTGTGGTCACGTACCAATAGGGCGTTCCCTTGTAGCTGTACAGAGGCAGCACTGTGCTTTTGGACCGTCGCTGGTTCAGCAATTCCTGCCACAGTGCGTCCGGCTGCACGCCGAGAGGTACGCGGGAGATCATGTCGCGTTTTGAGGTGTAACGCTGTTCCAAGTGTCTGAAGAGCATATCACGGTCCATTTGTAACCTCCTACCTCTGCGCGTTTATTGCTGGTCTATATCGATGGGTTGAGCGTCAGCCAGGCTAAAGCGAATTGCCTGATGCGCAGGCAGGTATTCACCATAGCAGAGCCTCGGGCGGTCGTCTTCCCAGCCGACCAGGTGACGAATCTTGCGCAGCAGGCTCCTGCCGCTGATCTCAAACTGGACGGTGCGCTCCTCCGGCACAACGACGGCCTGCTGATCATCAATGGTGCAGGCGCGGAGCAGCAGCATCTTTTCGTCCTTGTTGATCATGATCTGGACCTGGCGCGGCCAGTCCAAGGCATCTAAAACACCCTCGTTGAGAAGAATGGAATCTTCCAGCAGATTGAGGGTCAGCAATATTGGAGTATTCATTCATTTACCTCCATTGTGTCAGAATCGGTTGACGGCTGCGGACCCCCGTCACCGGCTGCTGAAATGTCCGAGGCAACAAAGCCCTCTGTCAGGTCAATCTGCGTGGATGCGGTATGCTCATCCACGCTCAGGCCGAAGGTCTCCAGCCACTCGCTGGGCAGGATCGGCTTGGGGCGTTTGAGTTTGCCGGTCTCCGGGTCGCGGCTCTGGGGCAGGAACGCCTCCTTGGAGCTGAGGTCGAACAGGTACAGGCTTTCACCCTGGTAGTTGATCCGCATGCCCTGCAGCTTGTATCGGTAAATCTCCTCCCAGCCCATGAGCTCGTACAGCTTTGTGGTGAAGGGCCTGCAGGTGATCTCCCGGCTTTTGCGCTTGTCGCCCTTGATCACGCACCAGCGGACCGCATCGCGCGCGCCTTCGTCACAGGGACGGATGGCCAGCTTGCGTTCCGTAGGGTTGATGAGGAACTGAATGTACGTCGCGTCCTCCAGCTTGCTGATGCAGGAATTGTTGAAGGTGATGCTGTTGCCTCGAATGGTCATGGCAGGATCGAAGCGGTGGGATATAAACTCGCGGCGCACCACCTGATACCCAACGAAGCTGAAGTTTGCCTCCTCCGCCAATCGCTGGGCTTCCTGACGTTCTTCACGCGTCAGGCCGCCCATGCCGGGGATGTTTGTCAGGCCTGGCTGCTGCGCTCCAGGGTATGGCGTTCGCGGCATGCCAGGCGGGCTCGGTCGAAAGCTCGGCCTCTGCTGAGGCCAGGGTTGCTTAGTGTCCACCATGGTTTATCAGCCTCCTTTTTGTCGTTGATTGTCGTTTCCGTTCAGCAGGATCGCCCCAGGGCGTTCCAGCTCCTTGGCTTGTAAGCGCCTCTGGTGCTTTGCTTTGGCGGGCCATATCTTCTCAACCAGCACCTTGTCGAGCTCCCTGCAGATCTCCACCGCGCTGTCCACCAGATTGCTCTCGCTCAGGGGACTGCGGATCAGTTCCTGATAGGCCGCGCGCATGATCGGCTCCTCGAATGCGCCGTATACCATGCGGCTGGACTCTTCATGGAGCAGGCATTCGCAGCGGTAGATATACCCAAGCCAGTAGGCGTAGGCCAATTCGTCTACATTCCGGTTTGGCTCATCCGGCAGCTCAGCCAGGGCAGGTGGTAAGCGCAATCGCTCCGCCTCATAGGCCTGGGAGATCAGTAGGCTTTTGTTCTGATCGTCCTCAGCCTTTGAAATGATGTCGTCGATCCAATACAGCGCTTCCACGATGGCCTCGGGGCTTTTGAGCAGCATGGGTACGCGGAGCAGATTGGAAAGCTCGTCGTTTTCCATGCCGTTGGCAGCCGCAAAGCTGACATCGAACACGCCGGCCAGTTGGCTGGTCATGTAGAGCGGGGCAAAATCCGCCATGGTAAAGCCCATGGATGCAGCTTCCATGAAGAGATTGCCCTGCTTATGGCAGTAGGCCAGGTCACGGGCTGTGAACTGGCGGGCCACCTTGATTACCTGATTGTTCTGCGGAGACGCTCTGGCCAGCCGCATCAGGCGCTTGACGTTGGCGGACAGCGGACGGCTCTTGGCCGGATTCCTGGATGTCGACATGCTCCTACACCTCCTTTGTGGATCCGTCCACCTGGATGGGCTCCGCATAGGCTTCCGGCGTCTGCGGCAGGACTGGCGGGTCCTCCATGATTTCCATGAGCAGATCGTCCACGGTGGCGGTGTCGACGGTATGGGCAATGTCGAGGGGACGCGCTTCCGCCATCATGTCCCATTCATCTGTGCTGCAGTCCGTGCCCAGGCCGCGCACGCCAGGCTCATGCTGAAAGACCGGCGTGCCGAAGAGCCGTTTGTTCACCTCGACCGCCTGTTGGAATCGCTCTTCCATGTCTCGGATTTCCTGGGGCTCATCGTCATCGGGCGGGTAATAGTAGCTCTTGGCGTCTTCACGCTGCTCGGATGTGGCTTCCGCCTCCTTCCGAGCGATAATGACCTCATCCTTTTTGCTCACCGCTCGGCCCACGTAGTTATCCAGGTCAAAGACCAGCACCGCGTTGCCGACCACAGCCATGTTGGGATTGGAGACGGTCTGGCAGGGTACGCGGAAGGAATAGTCCGTTTCCCAGCCCATACTGTCGTAGAGCACCTTGCTCAGCGGCGCAGCGCTTTTGTACTTGGAGTCCCATGGGATGGCGTTGGGGTGATCCGGTTTGCATGGCCGCACAACCATCATCCGTTCGACTGGGTTGAACAGCAGCTCCACCGTCTCTGTTCCGGGCAGCTTCGCCACACAGCTCTTGTTGAAGGTGATGCCGTTGGTCGTGATGCGGATGACCGGTTCATGGACCCGTGAAAACATATCCCCGCGAACCACCTGAAAGGTCTTGACCGCGTCTTCCTTGCTCTGGGTGTCTGTCTCATCCGCCGTTTTGCCTTCCAGCTCATCCTTGATCTCCTGCTCAGCGGCGGTCAGGTCGCGGGCAATCTGGGCAATGCCATGGTCGTCTACCAGGCCACCGATACGGCGTCCACCTTCGGGCAGGTATTCTGTGCCCAGGTCGATCTCCAGCTCCTCATCGAGCATGCCCATGGAGATCTGCCCGGCACGGTAGTAATCCTCAAAGTCAAAGCCTGCCCAGGACCTGTTCATGGAGATATATCCGGTCAGCGCGCCGTGGTCTATGATGCGCATGGGAAGATAGGTGCCTTCATGGCCATACTTCCGGCTGTTCAGTATCCGTTGGGCTGCATTCCACATGGCGCGGCTGACGATGGCGTCGTGATGGTCGGGCTGGAAATACTTGTTCTTCTTTCCGTTGTTCCGCTTCGATTTGTGGTCCTTATAGTTGGGCGTGTAAGTTTTTCTGGCCAGCACATCACCGCAGTGTTTCTCATTGCGCAGAATGGCGATGATCCCGCTGGCTGTCCAATGGGTGTTCAGGGTCCCGTCCCTGCGGCGGCCGCCGGTTGGTATGGCCATCTCGGTCAGGACCTCCGCCATCTCCTCAGGAGAGCCTCCGTTGACGAGAGTGGCGTACATCCATCGCACCACGCGGGCTTCACTTTCGTTGATGGCCAGAACCTTTTTCTTGCCGCCGAAGCCGTCCGGGACCTCGATCTTGTCATAGCCAAAGAGTCGCGGCGTCAGGAAGCGCCCTCTGCTGAAGCGCCACTCAAGGGAAAGCAGAATCGCTTCGCTTTTCATATGGCTCTCTTCCTGGGCGACCATGGCCAGCACGAAGAGGATAATGCCGCTGGTCTGGGACATGGTATCCAGGTTCTCCTGCTCGAAGAAGACCCTGACAGGCGGATCGTGGTTCTGCAGCGCTTCCACCCAGCCGATGCAATCCATGAGGTTACGGGCGAAGCGGGATACCGCCTTTGTGATGATCATGTCGATCTTTCCGTCCATGGCGTCTTTCATGAGCTTCTGAAAGCCCTGCCTGTGAGCCGTGTTCGTGCCCGAGAATCCGTCATCCACATAGCACCCTGCGTACTTCCAATTGGGGTTCTCCTTGATCTTTTTCATGTACTGCTGGATCTGGAGATGAATGGAAAGGGCCTGATCGATGTCGTCTGTGGAAACACGGCAATAGGCTGCGACGCGCAGCACACGGTCTTCTTCGGGCGCAGCGGTGGCAGCGGCGATCATGCGCACGTTTCTGCCATCCATGGATTCGATCTGCTTGACCAGGGCGTTCTTTGACCGTTGGCGCTCCGATTCAAAGCTGGCTCCTACCGGGGCTTTCTTGGGCCGTGACGCGCGTTCTTCTGCGGCCTGTCTGACATCGTCCATTTCTTCACCTCCTTCACAGGGGACTGATGCTTGCTGCTCATGTACATCCCTCCTTTGCAACTGCTCATATAGCCAGAGCGGCATATTCATATAGCCATAAATCCAGGAGGTTATCCACGTCAGCACTGACGTATTCGCATGATAAATTTCATCAAAAAAAGCCCACCCGGCGCGGTTAAGCACGCTGGGTGGACACCGCAGTATCACTGTTACCGTCTATCGTCAAACGACACCACCTCGAAGGGGTCGAGCTCCAGGACAGCGCAGATGCGTAGGCCGATCTTCATCCGGGTATTGGAAAGCGTCGTTTCACCATACTCATAGCGCTGGTACTGGTGCAGGCTCATGCCCAGTTCCAGGGCAATCTCCTCCTGGGTGAGCCCAAGCTCCAATCTCCGATCTCGTAGAATCCGGCCTTCTCGGTTATCCATTGGAAGTCCCTGCCTTAATCTCACTGCCGTCCCGGAAGGTGACCCAGATGTCGCCCTTGGCGTGGACCGTCACATGATCGACCATGGAAATCCAGTCTTCATCACGAAACTCTGTGAGTAAATCCATCTCGCGCAGGCGCTGAAAGTGCAGCTCGATTTCCTGCCGCCTGGCCTTGCGCCGGGCGATCTCTTTTGCCGTTTTTTCTTTCTTTGCGATGGCGGCGCTTTGCCTTTCCTCGAGCGCTGTGATCTTTTGCTGGTATGCGGCCTGGTCTATCGCAACGCGGGCATTTTCCTGAATGCAGCTGTCGATGAGGCCGCTGACGATGTTGATCTCCGCTTCAAGCTCTGCCAGCTCCTGCTCCAGGGCTTCCGTTGCCAGTTTGGGGGCCATATAGGATTCGTACACCGAAAGCAGCTCTTCCCGCTCAGAAATGACTATGTTGGCTGCCTGAAGAAAGAGCCTTTTGATCTCATCTTCCGTGAGGGACGGTGTGGTACACCGATTCCCATCAAACTTGTGATTGCACTGCCATATGACCCGGCGGTACTTGTCTGTGGAATGCCACACCTTGGGGCCGTACCAGCCTCCGCAGTCGCCGCACACGATTTTGCTGGAGAAGATGCTGACGGAGCTGAGCCTGTTCTGACCAGGCGTCCGTCCGGCCAGTTTTGTCTGAGCCAAGGCAAAGGTCTTCTCGTCGATGATGGCCGTATGATTGTCCTTGACGTAGTACTGCGGCACCTCGCCGTTGTTCTTCTTTTTCTTCTTTGTCAGAAAGTCCGTCGTGTAAACCTTCTGCAACAGCGCATCGCCTTTGTACTTTTCGTTGGCCAGGATGCTGCGGATGCAGCTTGCGTACCAATTCTGCTTACCGCCCGGTGTGGGGATTCCTTCTTTGGTCAGCGTATGGGCGATCATGGCGGGCGACATCCCAGTCAGGAACATGCCGAAAATGCGACGGACGATCTTGGCTTGTTCTTCGTTGACGACCAGGTTGCCATCCGGACCCCGGTCATAGCCGAGAAAGCGCTTGAAGGGCACGGTGACCTTTCCGTCAGCAAAGCGCTTGCGTTGGCCCCATGTGCAGTTTTCAGAAATGCTCCGGCTTTCTTCCTGGGCCAGGCTGGACATAATCGTCAGCAGCAATTCGCCCTTGGAATCAAAGGTCCATATCCCTTCTTTCTCGAAATAGACCTCGATGCCGTGCTCTTTCAGCTTCCGGATGGTCGTCAGGCTGTCTACGGTATTCCGGGCGAAGCGGCTGACCGACTTGGTGACGATCAGGTCGATCTTCCCGGCGAGGGCATCCTCGACCATGCTGTTAAAGCCATCCCGCTTTTTCGTATTGCAGCCGGTGATCCCTTCGTCTGCGTACACGGCCACAAATTCCCAGTCATCGCGCTCTCTGATGTACTGTGTGTAGTAGTCCACCTGGGCTTCATAGCTGCTCTGCTGTTCTTCGTGGTCCGTACTGACACGGGCGTATGCGGCCACCTTGCGCTTCTTCCTGCTGGTCAGCGGCGCAGCGGTGAACTTGCTGATTGTCGCGGGTATGGTGATTACGCTTTTTCCCATGTCACGGTCCTCCCATCTGCAAAGCGGTATTCCAGCCTGCCTTCAGCCAACACGCGGATCTCTTCGACCTGCTGGGTAAAGGCGTCTTCGTCGAAGCTTTCTGTGCCCATCACGTAGGATGAAATCAGGCGAAGATGATAGTCGGGGAAATTCTTGTTGTCGCATGTGCAGCCTTTCTTCTTTTTGCCCATGCAGTACCAGTAGACCCACTGCTTGCCGACTGAGCGGTGGTAGGTGTTGCCGCAGCACGCACAGTGGATTTTCCCCAGGAAGGCGTCCGTGCTGGTTGCGACATGGCGGAAATCATTCAGGTGCAGGTCTTTCCACGTCCGGGTCTCGTTGCCGACCAAATGAAACTCTATGCTGCCATCCGGCATCACAAGCATCGTCTTGACCTGGGTTTCAAAGGCTTCTGCGTCAAAGGCGTCCATCCCGAGAATCCCTGCGCTGATGCGTTCCAGCATTGCTTCGCTGTAGTTCCGGCTGGTGCATGTAACGCCGTTTTCTTTCTTGCTCCTGCAGATCCAGTGGTAGAAGGTCCGTCCGCGCACCTTGCTCTTCTTCCGCGTGAACCGGTTCCCGCAGCAAGTGCAAATGATTTTCTTCGTAAAGGGGTAGGTCGGGTTGAGCAAAGCGGTCCGCCGCTCAATCTCAGCCTGTACCCGCGCATAGGTCTCGCGGTCCAGAATGGCCTCGTGGGCGTCCTGCAGGTAGAACTGAGGCAGCTCACCTTTGTTCTTTACCTTGTTCTTCACGATGGGATCAGCAATGTAGCTCTTTTGCCTGCGCAGGTCTCCGGCGTAAATCTCGTTTTTGAGCAGGCAGGACAGGGAGGCTTCCTGGAAGAGGCAACCGTTGATGGTTCGATACCCCGCGCCATTCAGGTCGTCGCAGATGGCTTGCAGGGATTTCCCTTGAAGGTAAAGCTGGAACATTCTGCGGACGATGACCGCCTCCTCAGGGATGATGACGTATTGCTGCAGTTCATCGTCGTAGCGATAACCGAGGATGTGCTTGTTCGCAGCGCCAATCTCGCCTGACTGGAATCTCTTCCGGATGCCCCATTTGCAGTTTTCCGAAATGCTGCGGCTTTCTTCCTGGGCAAAGGAAGCGAGGATGGAGAGCATCAGCTCACCGTCTCCGCTCATGGAGTTGATGTTCTCTTTCTCAAATCGGACCTCAATGCCCAGCTCCTTCAGGTGCCTGACTGTGTTGAGAAGGTCCACGGTGTTCCGGGCAAAGCGCTGAATGCTTTTTGTCAGGATGATATCTATCCGTCCTGCCTCACAGTCGGCCAGCATCCGGTTAAACTCATCGCGGTCTCTCATACCGGTTCCGGAGATCCCGTAATCCGCATACACGCCCGCGTATTCCCATTCCGGCGTTTTCTGGATCAGCGCGCTGTAATAGCTGATCTGGGCAGAAAGCGAATGCTGCATCCGCGCGGACTCAACGGAGACTCGGGCATACGCGGCAACGCGCTTTCTTCTGGGGTGGGCCGGGCTTTTTCGCTCGATCTTTTCTACTGTTTTCAAGCGTAGTCCCTCCTTTCAGCACGTCTATCTATGCCTCTGAAGAAGGTACATAGCAAGCATTATCCGAGAGTAGAATCCCCATATATGGTTGATATTTTTGGAGTAGGACGGTATCCATTTCCGCGTACTCTTCTTCGCTGATCAGGCCCTTTTCAAGCATGCTCTTTCCGATGGACAACGCTGCGTGATATAGCATATCGTTTCGATACTCTTCGGTCGTCACGATCCGTCACCGCCTTTGAAGCGGTCGGCAACATAACAATCGCGTGAACAATACTTGCGGTGGTTATTTCCGTAAGCTGTAAAGGCTTTCCCGCAGGCAGGACAGGTGAACGGATACAGCGCCTTGCGATTGACCTGCGCCGGATGTGTATTCCACCAGGTCTGTCTGCATGCGGAATTGCAGAACTTCTTTTTCTTCACACCGGGTCTCTGCACCAGTGGCGCACCGCAGTTGACGCAGGTATTATCGGCGGGGACATCTTCGTCTTTGCATTCAGCCTTAACGCCTGCAAGGCCGTGATTCCTGCAAAATGCCTTGACGCTATCCTTTGACAGACCGACCGCATTGGCTATAGTGGTATAGCCATGTCCCTGATGTCGTAGTGCGGTGATCCTTTCTCTCTGTTCGTTGGTCATGTTGTCCTCCAGTCTGAAGGCCCAGCCTTCACTTTCCACTGGAGGTCAGAAGCTGATTTTGACGAAGCTGAAATAAAAAAGTGGGCCTGCAATCCGGTCATAACCGAATCGCAGACCCATGAATACTGAATCTTGATTATACCAACTGACTGTACTTCCCAGATACCCAGCCCACCTGGCTGCCCACCTTCACTGCGTGCCAACCATTAGCGGCGATGGCGATATGCTCGAACACTGTCCCGTCAGCAACGGCGGTAATGCGGGCGTAATCTGTGCCGTTACCCACTCGGACGTTGACCGTGCCGCTGTTGCAGACGATCTTCACCCTTGCCACTGTCGGCTGCTCCGGTTCAGGTTCCGGCTCAGCCTGCGTCTGTTGACCGACATCATTGTCAGCCACAGCGGCCATCAAGGCGGCATGGGTCTGGTCGCCGTACTTACCGTCCTGCTTCAGACCGACCTTCTTTTGGAATGCCTTCACAGCAGCTTCCGTCTTGTTGCCGAAATCCCCGTCAACAGTCAGGGATGCGCCCAGCTGGTTCAGCAGTTCCTGCAGGGTTTTCACATCCCCGCCCACAGAACCATTCTTCAGAAGACGGGTGCCCAGGGTGTATGTCACCGTTTCAGCAGGCTGTACGGAGCCGGTATCGCCATAATCAATAAACGGTAGCTTTGCCCAGTGCTTCCAGGTACGTTCCTTCACCACGGTCTTCACGCAGCCATAGTTGAAGCCGCGCCACTCAACAGCATATCCGCCGCCAATATAGTAGCCGATATGACCGTCAGTGAACAGCGCGAGGCCCACAATCTCCGGCAAGGTGTCGATGGTGCCCCAATCCATGCCCTTGCTCTTGCAGTATGAAAACATGCCGCTGGCAGACTTATCCGGACAGCCGTTGGAGCCGTATTTGCTCGTATAGGTCTTATCCGTGCCGATGCTTTCCAGCACGCCCTGGCCACCATTGGTCCAGGCATAGCCCTTGCAGCCGCCCACACAGTCGGCCACTACCTGCTTGCTGGCGATATCCTTCTTGTATCGGGAAGTGCGGCTGGAGCCATAATGGGACGGGTACTGAGCGGACTTTCTCGTCAGCAGGCTGTTACTGGCCTTGTAGACGCAGCTGCCGTACCAGTAGGGCGATTTCTTCTCCGCCATTTTCAGGCACCAGTCGGCAAAGTGCTCATTGGTGAACGGGGTATTGATCCTCTCAGACATCTTCAATTCCTCCCATGATAAAATAAGGGCGGCGGTCATTCGCCGTCGCCCTGGTCGGTCGTATCGCGTTCTTTGTCGTGTAGTTGGGTAAGGATGTCACGCAGCTTGTCCGGGATGGGCAGGCCAATATGCGCGGCATTCTCAAGCAGGCTGAGGCCTTCGTTTGACATATAGAAGCAGATCACCGCGCCTCTCAGCGCGCTGCCTGTGCCCACCACATGCAGGTCGATGATGTGCGCCACGCCTACCAGCATCAGGATGAATACCTTCTTGCAGATGCCCTTGAAGCCCACCGCCGATGACAGCTTTTTGTCGATGATGGCGCACATCACGCCGCTGATGTAGTCCAGTGTCATCATCACGATGAGCGCAATCATCAGTCCATCCATGCCGCCCAGAAAGTAGCCCAGCCACCCTCCCAGCGCGGTGATGGCGATCTGAACCTTCGTCCAGATCAGGTCAATGGAAAAATCTCTCATACTCGTTTCCTCCTTGTCGTTGATATGGAAAACCCGCCCTCGTGATGAGAGCGGGCTGATCCCGGGAATTATGTTGTATCAATGTCATGTGCCAATCGCGATCCAATCTATCGCCCTGCTGGTGTTGAAGCTGCCGCCGACGATGATAGTCGCGCCGGTGGCTGTCTTGTTGTAGATCTTTAGCGCGCCATTGTCACCAGACCAGTTGCTGCCCGTGGTGGAATAGCTGACAACCACATGAGGCACCGATGTGAATCCGGCGCTGCTGTAGTTGATCGTCAGAGCGCTGTTGCCTGCCACGTTGCCAGAGCCATATGCCACCTTGAAGGGTAAACGCGCCATGGCCAGCGTACCGGCATTGATGTTGCTGGCGTTGTTGGCTCCCAGATTGCTTCGGGCGTTTGCCGCCGTAGTTGCACCTGTTCCGCCGTTGGCGATAGGCACACCCGAGGGCATCCCGGCATGGAAAACACGGTAGTTCGACCACACGCCAGCATCAGCCACGCGCAGCATGACCGCATTGTCCAGGCTGGCTTCATACCCTTTTGTCCGCACTTCCAGCATGCGGCGGTTATTGCCTGTGCTGTCTTCCCAGGAAGCAAACGAAGACGCGCCGACGTAGCTGCCTTCAAACACCGTCCGGTTCGTGGTGCCGTTGTAATACGGGCTCAGATATACGGACGGGTACAGATAGCCCTGAATGGTGAGATTGCCCGTCATGGTGTCGCCGGACTTCTTCACGCCGCCAAGAGCGGCAATGGCTCCAGCTGCGGTGGACGCGCCCGTGCCTCCGCTTTCGATGTCCAGCGGCTCGGAAAGCTTCAGCGGCCAGCCGAATTCAGCGTAGCCGGAAGTCTCCGCCACCTTGCCGAAGGCAATGCCGGTACCATCCGCCAGGAAGTCCATGATAACGCCCTTCGTGCCGATGGAAACCGCTTGTTCTACATAATAGAAATAGTCCTGCAGGCGCACCTTCAAATCATAGCTCGCCAGGGCGTCGAAGGTCTGCGTCAACACCTTGTCCGTTTCGCTCAGATTGTATGAGGTAACGGAGAGCGTTTCCGCCTGGGTCCACGTTTCGGCCGAGGCCAGCTTGTAATACACCACGCATGCCAGCGCATTCTTGTTGTTGAGCGCCACCACGCCGCCCTCAAAAGAGTAACGGACATGCGTGCCATCCACCTGGGCGGCAGAACCATCCGCGTTGCAGCGGTCGGCTTTGAACAGCCGGATGGATGGATAGCTGTAATCCAGCACGGTCAGCGTTTCGGTATATGTTGCTGTCCGACCTCTGCTGTCCGTAACCGTGACCGTAAGCGTCAGGTTACCTGCAGTCGAAAGCTTTTTGCTGGCGGTAAAGGACGCCGTGGTATAGGTCACGCCGTCCAGGGACGTGCGGTACGAGGAGACGGTACTTCCGTTGGTGCCTGCTGCCGTGATGGCTACAGACAGCTTGCTCAGAGATTTGACAAACGCTCCGATCCTGGTTGCTACTGTCGTGACCGTATCCTCCACCGTCACCGAGGAGATGGACGGAACCACTGTAGCAGGGACATTCAGCGTAATCGTACATGTGCGGGTGCCTGTCAGCGTACCGCCGTTGTAGCTCTGGCAGGTAATGGTGCACGTACCGCTGGTGGCGTTGGGAATCTGAGCGGCCAGTGTCAGTACGGGTGTCCAGTTGACGGACGCGCCGACATTCGTCGCAATGGTGCCGCTGGTATTGCCGAAGGTATAAAGCAGCGTGTGCGTGGTGGAGGTACTGACCCGGTTGGTGTAGATTGTGACAGCGCTGCCCATGTTGACGGACGATGCCGATGTGGATGGCTGGGATACAGCCTCCTCATAGGTGATGGTGATCGTGACCGCCGACCACTGCAGGTAGTTGTACGAATAACCCTGGCTTGAGGCGCTGGGACTGGGATTGTAGATCGTGAACGTGTTGTTTCCCTGGCTGATATAGGCAGCCATGTTGTTGAACAGCGTTCCCGTGATCTGGTAGGCAGTCGAATTACCGAAGAACGAACCATCGAAGGTGCCGAGCGCAGCGCCAGCGTAATTTGAGCCTGTCACACCGGATGTGATACTGTTCTGGTAATTTGCCTTCCGCATGTAGACGGTCTTCGTGCTGCCCGCGCCATAGCCGGCTCTTGCGGCGTCGATACTCAGCCAGATCCCGGTGATCACCTTGTTGGCCAGGTTCATGCCGGAGAAACAGACGATCCCGACATAGTTATAGCTGGAGTCGTAGAATTCCTGGCAGGCTACGCCGTTCTTCGCGTTGGAGGAAGAATTCGTTTTCCTTGTACACATCGACGCGGCATACGCCACTGTGTTCGCCATGCGTACTCCTTTCCCGGCGTCAGCCGTTGTAGATCAGGGAGAGATTGCCGTTGGCCTGCGGCTCAAAGGCAAACTTGCCAATGATGAGCTTCGTCAGGATCTCCGCCTGGGTGACGTACAGCTTGTTGTTGCTGAGATAGGCCACCTCGGTATCATTCATGTAGAAAGCCAGCCTGTCGTTGACCACGCGGAAAGTAAACGGGTTTCCGGTTTTGCCGATCACCAATCCCTGCTCGTCAAACGACATATATGTCCGGAAAACCGCGAGTTCTTCTTCTGTCGCCTCATGGGTATCCGTCAGGTCCTGCTGCAGCTGATTGATCCGGGTGACCGCCCATGTGTAGTTGCTCTGCGTCTGTTCAGAGAGTGTACTGACCTGCTGTGTGACCTGGGTCATATCACTTGCCAGCGCATAGGTGGCCTGGACCTCGGAACGGATGCTGTCCGCCTCCGTGCTGATCTGCGCACGAACAGAGGACAGCTTCTGCTCCAATACCTCTTCGGCATCCTCCGGAGCGGCGGTCCAGTCCGTCGCCCGATTGCCCTTCTCCAGTTTGATCTGGTGGATAATGGTGCTGGCCGTTCCTGCGCTGGCGGGCTTACGGCAGATGAGGATGTCGCCGTTGTCTGGATCATCATCCGGCGATTTGCCGCTGGCGTATTCAGCGATGAAGGTAGCCTGAACGATCTGCCTGCCAGCGCCGGACAGGTCGATAGTCGCCAGCGTCTTATCTCCGCCTGATGTCCGCACCGTCAGCCCCTCGTAACTCTCCATGGGCGTCAGCGTCAGTGAGACGGTGTATTCTTCTCCGGTGGCCATGGCTTCAGACAAAGCATACCGGGCGATGAGGGCAGTGGAGTCAGAAATCTCAGAACCGGAATTGAGGATATAGTTTCTGCCACCGATTTCGAGATTATCGACTGCTTCCTGCGCCTCCTGGGCCGTCATGAAGGCCTCATAGGAGATCTGAGAGATGGTCTTGAAGCCGCCGTTGTAATAACGGAACATGGGATGCTCCGGAGCTAACACAGCGTTGACGGTCGTACTCATCAGGCCAAGAAGGATGTAGGTATATCCGTCCTCTGTTGTAGGTACTGTTGTGGTCAGCACGCCTGCCGCTGGGGTGAACATATTCCCATTCAGCGTACCTTTGATGTACACCGTCGCGCCTGCCGTACCAGAGAAGCCTGATACCGTGTTTGCAAGGGAAAACGCTGTTCCCCAAGAGATGTAGTTGTTCGTCTGGGTCAGCGCCGACGTAGTGTACTTCGTGCCGACATAAAGAATGGGCTTTGTCACATCGAAGGCCGTAGTCGACAGCAGCATCAGCTTGCCCGCGCTGTTGAACACGCCCAGCCTGCCAGCCGCAATCGCGCCGACTGCCGTGACGGAGGCTTTGTAGTTGATGCGGTCATAATAGTTGGTGGTCGTGTCCTGGTTCCGGTTGATCCACCAGCCGGTATAGTTGCCGCTGCCGTTGATGGGTGTATTCTCCCGATAGGTCATCAGGGTAATGTTGCCAACGGCCACGTGCGTGCTGCAGCGGGTCGTGCCGTTAATATACACGGGCACAGCGCCGGTAGCCGTTCCGTCTGACAGCGTGAGGTTCAACGTGGCGGACGATGAAGTCCCTGCGAACGGGAGCCAGTACAGGATAGTCTGTCCGTCTTTCAGCTCCGAGAAAGTGGCGTTGCCCGTCCAGGCATTGGTGGCAGCGGCCTGCGTGCCGACGATGACTTCAGCGGTGGCGTCCGAGAGATCGGATATTGTGAACTGCGCCTGCGCGATCATGGCTCACTCCACCTCGCAGACAAATACAGTCTTCACCGTCACATCGTCACCGTCCACATAGATTACTTTGCCAGTGGCGAAGGCAGCGCCGCTGTCCATGGGATTGCCGTCCTTGTCCCGCCGATACCACTTATAGGTCTTCACATGGCCATGGGTCGCGTCAGTAGTGACATCAGCCCAGGCGGAACCGCTGTAGCGCATGAGCTTCGTCGCCGCGCCGCTGTTCTGGATCTGATAATAGAAATCCCCGGCAGAGGGCGAAGAAGGCGCGGTTTTGGAGTACGTCGTTGACTTGAGCGGATCGACTTCCGCGCCGTTCTGCCAGAGGCGGCAGATCAGGCAGGTCTGACCCACGGTGTTTTTGAAAACGTCCCCGGCGGTGCTGTCGATGTCCGCCTGGTAGTTATCAGTCTTATCGATGATGGTGATCGTATCATAGTTGTACACTGAACCGCTGTTGTACCGGGAGCGGCAGCGATAGGTCGCCGAGCCGACCACGTCAGCAGCATGGACAGTATATGTATTGCCGTTGTTGCCTGTCGCTTCAGCCTGTACCGTAACCCAGGAACCACTCTCGTACTTTTCCCACAGGAACTGTGCCTTAGTGTTAGCGGTGTAATCCGTCGAGCCATAGAAATACTGCGCTTTGAGTGTCAGTTCGTCTGTTTCATTGGCCTGCCCGTTGGTAAACACCGTGCCTCCGGGAGCGTAAACGGTCAGCACATATACCGCCGCACCGGTCGCTCCGGTGTTGACCTTACTCCAATGGATCTGCAGCGTAGTTTCAACCGGAGCAGTTACGGGAACATTCACAACACCGTTCAGCTGCCCAGCAGCGCCAAGGGTAGAATTGGCGGTGATCGTGATCGTCAGCGGAATCTCATTGTCCGATGCAGTCCCGACCGTGATCGTCATGCCGGTGGGCATTCCGGTCGGTGTGCCGACCGTGGGCGTGACTTTCGTTGTGCCAGTATAGGCCACCACATTGCACACTTTTGTGTTAGCCGCTACCTTACCGTCTTTCGTTCCGGCGTAAGTGATATTCTCGTTCGTCAGGAAAACCACGGAGGCATTCTGTCCGGGAGAGCCTTCGCCGCCGGGAGCACCGTCCTGCACCTTGTAGATGGAGGTCGTGTCACCGACATTGGCGTCTGACGTGGTGATGCGCAGCGTAGCGCTCTGGCCCACGAACACGCCGTGAGTCGGCTTCACAATGAGCGTCGTGCCTGTGATGCTGGCATTGTCGCTGGTGGTCGGATAATCCACCCAGTTCCCGGAACTGTTCTTGTACTGCCACTTGCCCATGGTGACGTTCTGCAGGTTGGCGGTCAGCGTGATCTGCGCCGGAGAAACCGCTCCGGCAGCGGTGTACTTGAATACCTGTTCGCCGCTGATCCACGCGCTCTTTGCATCTTCGCCAGTGGACAACAGAGCGAAAGTGATGTCTGCCGTTGCGTTGATGGTCAGGCCGGTATCAGGATCGGCATAGGCCACATACGCGATATAGGTCAGCTGCTTGCTGGTGGCGGTGGCCAGGTTGTTCTTGTTGACGGTGAGCGCCTTGCCGCTGACCGTCTCGCCGGAGATGAGCGCCGCCTCGGCAGCGGAACCGTCCTTACGTTTCCAGGTGATCGTCAGCGCAGTGTTGCTCAGGGCAATGGCGGTCTGGTTGGCGTACACCACGGGCGTGACCGTCAGCTTGCCTGCTGTGGTTGTCCAGTCAGGGCTGTAGGTGCTGGCGTTCACGTCATGGATCTGTGTCCGGGGCTGGTTGGCTCCCAGATAAACAGAAAGCGACTTGCCGTCAGACAAGTCGATGATGGTTTTGGAGCCGGTTGCGATGATGGCCATTTATGATTCTTCCTCCTTCAACAGTTCGCAGTCATAGGTGGCGCTGTACAGCACATCCCTGGTGGTGAGGGTGATGCTCTTCATACCTTTGTGGGCGTTGTTCCAGATGGCGTCTGCGGTATCGTCCGCCGATTTCCTTTTCCACTGGAACCGGGACGCTGGCAGGCTGTCCGTAACATTCTCGCTGCCGTGCCAGACGCGGGCTGTGAGCGTAGTGGTCTGGATGTCCTCCGACAGGATATCCGACGTCGAAACGATCTCGATGCGGAATCCCACCAGCTCATCCATATCGGAATAGACCTGCTCCACGCGCTGGTTGATGCCTGTATTGCTGGAAAGGTCCAGCGTCTCGCCGAAATTGGACGCCACATGGTTCGTGGTAATCGCTCCGGCCTTTATGTTGGAGCCTTCAATTGTATCGGCGGCAATCTCACCGCCTGTGATCGTGCCTGCCAGAATCTCATTAGAAGTGATGGTCCGGGAGGCGATCTCATTGGCGGTGATGGCGTTTGCTACGATCTTGTCTCCCGTGATGCTCCGCTCCGTCAGCACGTCGCCGTCCAGGGAGTCAACATTCTGGGAGACCAGCCCTCCGGAATTATTGAGGGCATAGACCACGGAATTATGGGAGCCGACCAGCTCCAGCCGCTCAACAGACAGTGTCCCCGCATTGATCTTGTTTGCCGTCAGCTCCACGATCTTGGCGTCGGTAATGGAGCCGTCTGCGATCTGGGTAGTGCCAACCGCCTCCGCGCCGATGAGCGCCTGCGTGATAGCCGCCTGCCCGATCTGGGCCGTGCCGACCGCTGCGTCCGCGATCTGGGCGCGTGTGATGGCTGCGTCCTGAATGTTTGCCGTGCCGATGGCCGCGTGGGCGATTTTTCCGTTGGTGACGGACAGCTCACGCAGGCTACTGCCAGACACGGAACCCGGCGCGATCTTCGTCGCCGTCACCGCGCCTTCCGACAACTGGTATCCTGCCATAGCGCTGCTTTCCACGGCAAACACGTTCCCGACCGTGATGCTCTTGTAGCGCTTCGTCAGAGCATCCCATTCATAGCCTGACACCTGCGCCTTGGCCACAAAGCCTGTCGGTGCATGCCGGATGCGTACCAGGTCATACAGAAAGACACGCTCCAAATTGCGGTACTGTCGGTACTCCTCGGTATCGCCGATATGGATGAAGTCTATATCCAGCGTCAGGTCAGGCATATCGCAGCCCTTGGCAAACTCATCCGCTGCAGCCTGGCGCATCAGTTCATAGCACTGCTCTTTGGTGAATGGTTCGATATCGGATACCGGTTCCTCGTCATCACTGCTTTCTTCTACAACGACTTCTTTGGCGTCCGATACCGTCAGTGTGCCGGTATGGATCACGGGGTACTCGCTGATATGCGGACTGTCGATCCATTGTTCCGGAAGCAGCATCCTGCGTCCGTCCGCGTCCTCGCCAATGGGTACAATGCGCGTGACCACGCCGTCCGTGCTCTTGCTCCAGGAGATGCCCGTCATGTTCTTGCCGTAAACGATCTCATATCCCCGGTCGGGCGGGTCATCGTTATCCAGCAAATAGAAATCGGCATTGTTCCGTACCAGCCTGGCCCGGGAGCGCTGCACCAGCCCGATATCCGGGTCGAGCAGGTACTTGATGGGATTGACAAAGCTGCGGTCGCCCAGACTGACCCTGCGAACAATGTTAGTGGCCAGGATGCGGTCATCCGGGGACATCAGGGCCTCACGCATTTTTGCGAGAGCGTTGACCACATAGGTGCCGACCTGGATAGACAGTTTTCCGCACATGTTGCCCATGAAGTCGTAGCTAATATGCCGGGCCTCCACGGTCACCTCATGATTGGCGGTATCAACGCTGACTGAATAGATGCGGAAGCACTGCTCAGTTGCCTGCTCCGCCGGGACGATAACCGTTCCGTCATCCTCCAGCGGCTTATAGGCAGGGACCGGCGCTTTGATGATTCTCTCTTCCTGCAGCTCCTTCCAGCGCAGGTCTTCCGTGATGGGATGCACCAGCGTCAGGCTGAAGTCGCCGCCCGCGATCTCTGTTACGGTGCAGGAGGAAGGCTGCAGGATACACAAGCCGTTGCCATGCCAGTCTGTTTCGTTAGCTTCATAAATGCAGATCACAGGCGGTCACCTCCTCCCGCAGGGCAAAATGAAAGCGCCTCCGAAGAGACGCTCTTTGTATAGTTCGAATGCTTCCTAAGTTTGCAGGTTACGCTCTGATGCCGCAGTATTCCAGGCTCTTTTGCCAGAGCTCTTCCTGATTCTCCTTCACATAGGACAGATCGGAAGATCCCTTTATATTCGTGCTGCGGTCATAGTACAGACCGGACACGCCTACGAATTGAGGATCAATCGCAATCCTGGCCAGGGCGTCGGAGGACGTTTCCAGATCCCCATAGCGGTCCGGCATCGTAGTCTTGACCACCAGCGCCCGGGCCTTGTCCATATGCCCGCCAGAGAAGTTGGTTGTCGCCATAAAGCCGGGGTTGAAGGAATTCACCGTAACGGAAGAACCCTGTTCTTTCAGTACCTCGGCCAGCTTGTGGGTGAAGTAGATCATGCACAGCTTGGAATAAGAATACCTCTGCCGGTCACTCAAAGCATCATGGGCCAGGTATTCCACGCCTTTCCATTCGATGCCTCCGGGCGGGTTGTGCATGTCGCTGGTGACATTGAGGATTCTGCCGTCGGCACTGAAATGGGGCAAAAAAAGCTGTGTCAGCAGGAAGTGGCCCAGATAGTTGGTTGCAAACACGACCTCAAAGCCTTCCTCTGTTACGCCGCTCTCCCGCATGGGCGAAATCCCGGCGTTGTTGATCAGCACATCCACCGTACCGTACCGGTCTATGAACGCAGCCGCAAAAGCCCTAACAGAAGCAAGGCTGGAAGTATCCAGCTTCATGCTCACGATTTGCTCATTGCCAGTTGCAGAAATAATCTCTGATTTCGCTCGTGCTGCTTTCTCTTCGTTTCTGCAGGCGAGGATCACCCGGAAATCATGATCCGCTGCGATCTTCTTTGCTGTTTCAAATCCAAGACCGGAATTCGCTCCGGTGATGATGACGTTCTTCATTTTACTGAACCCCTTCCTTTGCCGTTGACGCATTAGCTTCCGTCCTGATCCACAGGGCGGGGCGCACGCCGATGATGGTCTCATCCACCTCGTGGGCACGGCTGCCGATGGAGCCAGCAGAAGCGAAATACGCGGGGCTGGTGGGTGTCATGCCCGGGGAACGCAGCCACCAGGCGCATTGTCCCGCACTGTTCGTGTAAGCACCTTGGATGATGGCATACCGGGTGGGCGTGACGGTGCGGATGGCGTCGCTCAGATACGTCTGGCTTTCCATGCCGCTCAGCAGGAAAACCCGGTCCCGGGTATCCGCGCCTATAGGCGTGCCGTAGCCCAGCACGTCGCTGTTGTCCAGATCGGTGAACAGGATTTGCTCCTGCTCCTCCGTTGTGAAGGCCGTCTGCAGGAATCCACCGTTCAGCCAGGCCCGAAGGTCGCTCTGATCCCAAGTCACCGCCCTATGATCGTTGTGCCATGGCAGAGACGCCAGACATTCCTTTGCCAGCAGCAGCATGCTGTCTTCCGTTTCATCGAGTACGATCCATTCAATCGGTTCGGCATCGCTGCCCTGCTGGGGGAAGCTGCCGAAATACACGGTCCTCATCTGTCCTTCCTCCGCAGAAGCTGTCATGCAGAGCATCAGCATGCATGACACAAGAAACAGGCTGATTCGTTTCATGGTCAACCTCCTGCATATCACTTCACAAACAACCCGATCCGGAAGCACACATTAGGATGGTGATTATTTCCGGGAAGCGGATCCCGCAGGGCCGCGGGATAGTCGCTGCCCCGGCAGGCGCCGCCCATCAGGTTATACCCGCCGCCCCGCATGACGTAATTACTGCCGCAGCGTTTCTGTGTCCACTCCCAGTTGTTGCCCGCCAGATCATAGATGTTGTTGGACCTGGCATCTTCCCAGATCCCAGTGAAATTCCCGCGCGCGCCGTTTGAGAAGGCATCATTGGAATAATTGCCCCAGGCTGTGCTGTCGCTGGCCACTTCTTCCCAGGTCCTGCAGCCGGAATCAATCAGCCATTGAAGGGTCGTATCCCAGTTGATGCCCCAGGGGAAGAAACCCTGCACGGTATCGTTGTCAGCGTAGAGCCGTTCACAGGCCCCGACAGTATCCTGCGGAGAGAACTGCACCCAGATGCGTCCCGGTTCGCTGTCTGAGACCCGTTTGCTGGCCGGAAGATTGTCTGGCCCCTGGCTGGCTTCATAGCGCCCCATGTAGAAACCACCGTACCGTTCCACGCTGACGATCATTTCCAGATAGACCGGAGAATCCGTTTCATCGTAATAGCTGGAGACAGAGCCGCCGCCGGAGAAATAGCTGCCAAACTCCCGGACGGACAGCGGAGTGACCGTGGTGGGGATCCAGACAAACTCGCTGCCGTCCGGCCCCATGACCACCAGCCCCTGCGAGATGGTCTGTTCGTCTTCCTTGTCGGAAACCATAAACCCCGAGGGGATCACTGCACGGTCGCCGTTTGCATCGAGCCAAATACTCTTTTCAGAGGCAACAACGCCCGCTTGGATTTGGGAATAAGCACTGTCCTCCGCAAAAGCAGAACGGAAAACAACCAGCAGGATCGAAAACAAGACTAGCAGACTCTTGATCGTCATGGATTGTCGCATGATCACACCTCCTGATCAGACAGGTTCAGCAGCTTGCGGAGAAGCAGAATCAATTCTCCCTTTTCATCAACAGACAAATGCTCGGTCAGTTTCTCTTCCACTGTATTGCCCAGCGCTTCCAGGTCGGCCTGCATGGCATCTGCCTTTTCGGTCAGGGCAATCAACTTACCGCGTCCATCTTCTGGATTTGGAATTCGCGTCGTGAAGCCTTTCTTCTCCAATTGATCCAAAAGCCCCAGTGCAGTAGGGTGTGTCATGGAAAACTCCCGTTCCAGATCAACCACCCGGGCTGTTCTGGATTCCTGCATGTAAATCAGCTTCAGCACTTTGAACTGAGCCGCTGACAAATCATACTGCGCAAAGAACGGGTTGGAGATCTTGTCAAACTCCAGAGCAGCTTTCTTGATCAGAATTGCAACTTTGTTGATGCTCACGGCCTTCACCCCCAAGAAAGAGATGCTACTCATCATTCGTAGCTTGCTACTATTATATCGTAGCATGCTACGAATGTCAACGGCCAAATGTTCATTCAACAGATTGTTTACACATGTTTTGTTGAAGCAGGAAACAATTAAAGATACCGCCAATTCGGCGTCACGACCAGTCTGGCCACCGTTCCCGTCCAGCTGATCACGCTATCCCCGGGCGGCAGATATTGCGGATCGCCATCCACCTTGTCGTTCAGCAGCTGGCCGCCATCCAGGCTGGTGCATTCCTGCGCCTCCCAGTCCAGCACTATGCCATTGCCGATGCCGCTCAGCACAACCGCGCCGCTGTAGGTGATCAGCGTAATCGTTCCGCTCCCATACAGGGTGAACTTCGGCCATGCCGGCACCGTACCCGGATTGTGTATCATCATGCCGCTGGCTGTCAGCGTGATATCCTCCGCAGGCGGATACAGGCGCTTGTACGGCTGGCATTGGAAAGGCACAGCGAAGCTCCTGAAACCGCGTCCACGGAGGATTTTGCTGAAATCGATCTGGTTGATGATGCGGGCGTCATAGGAGTGGTCCGGCTCGTTGCCGAACACCACGCTCCCGGAGCCCTGGAGCCATGCGCAGATGGCGTCGATGTCGGCATCCGGCCTAACCCAGCACTGCGCCGTTCGCAGTACCGGTTCATAGACAGGCAGGTCGCTTTCCGGCAGCATCAACACGCCAGAGCGCCCGGGAATGGTGATCTGGCTCACGCGCTCTTTCGGCCGGGCGATCACGGGATACTCCGAGACCATGATGCCATAGTTCTCAGAGCTTACCCCGTTCCAAAGAAAATAAGAATGCGTAGTGATCACCTCCGTCAGTAGCCGTATCCGTGTTGCCGCCTGCGCGTCATGGCGCTGATCTGGGCAGCAAGAGACTGTGCATCCATATCGTTGGCCATGACCATGTTTTCCACGTTTACGGCGGGTACGGTTTCCTGTTCAGCGTTGTTTCCCTTCACTGCGTCGATCAGATCCCGCAGCAGGGATTCCATGTTCTCTGTAGATCGTTCGCCGATGAAGCCGGACATCACATCGATCATGCCCGCTTTCAACCGTGCGGACATTTCCGTCCACAGGGTGTCCAGCGGCAGGATAGCTTCAGCCCCGGCCTCGCCGACGCCCTGCAGCCCTGCTGAACTGCCAAGGATGGTGGGCTTGTCGAAAATACCGCCCAGCGCGTTCCAGGAAACGGACAGCTTCGGCAGCTTGATGCCCCAGCCGATGTCGTTCCAGGTGACGCTGATGCGGGGCAACTTGAATTCCGGCAGCTTCCACTGGAAATTGAACAGGCCCTTGAAGTAATTGACCTTCTCCTGCAGCCAGGTCTTTGCTGATTCGATGGGGCTTTTGATCACGCCCAGGACGCTGTCCCACGCGCCCTTTACACCATTTTTGATGTTGGTCCAGCCGTTCACGATGCCAGCCTTCGCGTTGGTGATGGCGGAGGACGCCGCATTCGTGATGTTTGTCCATGCGGTAGAGGCGTTTGTCTTCAGCGTATTCCAGGTGCTTTCGATGCCGGACTTGATGTTGTTCCATCCGGTGGTGGCCCCGCTCTTGATGTTATTCCAGGTGGTGGAGAAGAACGACGTCACACCGTTCCACACCTCGGTGGCTTTGCTGCTGATGCCCGTCCATACGCCGCTGATCCAGGTGGTGAAAGTATTCCAGGCGGTTTCCGCTCCGGTTTTGATGGATGTCCATACCCCGGAGATCGTCGTTTTGATGCCGTTGAAAACGGTACTGGCCGTGGAGGAGATCCCATTCCATACACCGCTGATCCACGATGTGAACGAGGTCCAGGCAGTATTGGCAGCGGTGGAAATGCTCGACCATGTACTGGAGAAGAATGTGGTCACTCCGTTCCACACGGTGCTGGCCGTGGTGGAGATGCCATTCCATACACCGCTGATCCAGGTGGTGAACGATGTCCATGCCGTATTAGCGGCAGTGGATATACTTGTCCAGATGCCGGAGAAGAAGGACACCACGGCATTCCACACCGTGGAGGCAGTTGTGCTGATGCCATTCCATACGCCTGTGATCCAGGTAGTGAACGATGTCCACGCTGTGTTGGCCCCGGTGCTTATGCTCGTCCAGATGCCAGAAAAGAATGTAACAATGCCATTCCACACGGTTTCGGCTGTCGTTTTGATGCCGCTCCATATGCCGCTGATCCATTCTGTGAATGTCGTCCATGCTGTATTTGCTCCGGTGCTGATGGACGTCCAGATACCAGAGAAGAAGGTCACAATGGCATTCCACACGGTTTCCGCTGTCGTTTTGATGCCATTCCATACACCGCTTATCCAGGTCGTGAAGTTCGTCCACGCAGTACTTGCGGCGGTGGAAATGCCCGTCCAAACGCCAGAGAAGAAAGAGGCAATGGCGTTCCACACCGTAGCGGCGGTCGCTTTGATGCCTTCCCATACGCCGCCGATCCATTCTGTGAAAGTAGTCCACGCGGTGCTGGCGGTGGTGGCGATGTTTGTCCAGGTATCAGAAAACCATTTCTTGATGGCATTCCACGCCGTGACCACGCCTGTATTGATCGCGGTCCAGGCATCAGAAAAAACCTGCCCCAGATCGATACCGAAGGACTCCGCAATGCCGCACAGCGTCTCCCAGAACTGGGAGAAGAAATTGCCGATGGCCGTCCATACATCCTGCAGAGCGGTACACAGGCTGTCCCATGCGTCCTTAATGCCCTGAGTAAAGCCGTCCCAGTCCCCGGAGAAAAGGGAGACAATGGCGGAGAACAGGTTGGCGAGGAAATCTACATAATTGACAATGGCGTCGATCACCGGACCAATAGCTGCGATGATACCGGAAACCGCCGATACAACGACAGCCACCACCGCGCCTATGGCGGCTCCGATTGCTTCGAACACCGGCATCAGCTTCAGCACAATACCCTGGATCGTTCCCCAGAGCTTCTGCAGGGATGCTTTGATCGGTTCAAACCAGGATTGCAACGTCTGAAAGGCGCTGACGAAAGCTGCCTTCACCTTTTCAAAAGCCGCACAGATCTGCTGCCAGATGGCGTTGACCTTATCCCGGAATTCCTCGTTGTTCTTGTACAGGGAGATAAACGCCGCGGCCAAAACTGCGATGACGGCGATCACAATGCCAACCGGACCGGTCAGCGCGGTCATAGCCTTGCCCAACAGTCCGGTGACCTTCGTAGCCCCGGAGATGGCCTTCATCACAGAGCCGACATTTTTGATGACTTTCCCGATGCCGGTGATGAGCTTGCCGCCCACCAGCAGCACAGGACCTACTGCCGCAGCAATAGCGGCGATCCTGATAATGGTATCCTTCGTCTTATCGTCCAGGCCGGTCAGCCAGTTGACGATGGCGGTGATCTTCTCGACTGCTTTCTGCACCATGGGAGCCAAGCGCTCGCCAAAGGAGATGGCGAGGCCCTCCACCGCTGATTTCAGCGTGCGGAAGGAACCGCCGAGGCCGCTTTCCATGGTATCGGCCATCTGCTGGGCTGCGCCTTCGCTGCCCTCAATGTGGCCCATGAGCTCGTCAAACTCAGTGCCGCATCCGTCCAGCAGCGCTGTCACAGCAGCCAGGTCGGTCTTATTGAAGATGGTGGAGATGATGTTCTGCTTCTGCTCAGCAGTCATGCCGTCCATGGACGCGTTCAGATCCATCATGATGTCGTTCATGGATCGCATGTTGCCGGAGCTGTCGTAGACCGACACGCCGAGGGCTTCCAGCTGAGCTGCGGCTTTGTCTGTGGGCTTCGTCAGCGACAGGATAACGTTGCGCAGGTGCGTACCGCCCTCCGCGCCTTTGATGCCTCGGTTGGCCAGGATGCCCAGTTCAGCGTTGAGCTCAGCGGTGCCGCCCTTCAGGTTCTTAGCAGTGCCGCCCACGGTCAGGATGGCTTCGCCCAGCTGGCCAACGGACGTGTTGGACTTCTGCGCCGTCACAGCCATTTGGTCGGAGAAGGTTCCCAGCTGGTCCATGGACAGGCCAAGAGCCGCCATGGCGTCGGTAGCCAGATCGGATGCGTATGCCAGATCCAGACCGCCTGCCTGCGCCAGGGCCAGCACCTGCGGCAACGCCGCGCACGCTTCGTCAGCGTCATATCCAGCCAGAGCCAGGTAGTTCAATGCTTGGGCGGCTTCAGACGCGGAGTAACGTGTTGATCGTCCCATCTCCTGGGCAGTGCTGTTCAGCAGGGCGATCTGCCTGTCAGCTTCTTCCGACGAACCGGCAACAAGCCCCATGGTCGCCTGTACGGTTTTCAGGCTATCGTCAAACGACGTGAAGGTGGTGATGCAGGCGGTGCCCAGCGCAACAATGGGCGTAGTCAGTTTTGTGGTGAGCTGCTGCCCGACCTGCGATACCTTTTTACCGACATTCTCCAGCTTCGCGCCGATGTTTTCCAGTTGCGTGCCCAGCTGATAGAAACCGTTCTGCGACAGCTTCAACTGCTGAGTGACGAGCTTCAGCGCCTGCTCGGTCTGGGAGACCTTCTGTTTTGCCTGCTCCAGCTGGGCGGCCAGCTTTTTCGTTTCCTCGGAGTTCTCGCCGGTCTCAGCCTTACTCTTTTCATAGGCGGCCTCGAGATCGGCCACCTTCTGCTTCTGCGCTGCCAGCTTGTCCGTCAGGGTCTGCGCAGAGGTCTGAAGCTGCGCCGTCACCTGTTTGAAATTGGTGATCCCGGTGGCGGCGTTGGTGCAGGAAGCCTGCAGCTTCGTCATCTGTCCTTCGAACTTGGACAGAGAGCCTTCAAACTGGGTCGTGTCAAGGGACAGGCGGACAATAAGGTCGGACATTCCGGACGCCATGGGGAATCACCTCCTCGTTATTTTTTTCGATCAGGTTTCGGCATATGCTCACAGTGGCATTTGAATACCGCATGCAGCTTTCGCAGGGTGCTTTTCCAGAACACAGACTCGCTCATGTTCAGCACTACAGTCCCCACGTAATACAGCAGCACCCAGTCCACAGATTCCTGCGCGCCGGATGCTGCCGTATCAAATGAGTCCCACAGCGCCTTTACCGAGGGTCGGGAGCCACGGCTTTCTCCGCATCGCCGGTGTCTTCCGGCAGCGCGGCGGTCAGCGCCTCGGTGATCTGCTCCATGATGCTTTCCACATTGGTCAGGGAGATCATCGCGCCGACCTGGCGCTCGGTCAGGTTTTCGTCTTCATGCAGAAGTCCCGCCCACAGCAGTGTGCGGGTGGCTTTCACGGAGCCCTGCTGCATCTTCTGGAACGCCTGGTCCAGGGAGCCGAACTTATCCTCCAGCTCTGCAAAGGCGTTCAGGTCGAAAAGCAGCGTGCGGGGCTTGTCCAGTTCAATGGGAATACGCACTTCCCGGATGTCATGCAGCGCCATAGTTTAGCCCTCCCCATTGGTCTCTTTGGTTTCTTCGTAGACCTCGTTGAACCAGCTGTCCACGCCGGTGAATTCCGGGTCGCTGGTGTCGGCGGAGATCTGCCAGTTGCCGTCATAGTCGCGCTGGACAAATGTGCCGGTCAGCTTGGGCTGACGCCAGGCGGGAGAATCATTGCTGGTGGAATATTCATCCTCGACCAGCTGGAACTTGCCCTTGTACAGCCATACGCAGCGGAACTGGTTCGGCTGAGGCTGGCTCATGAAGCCAATGGCCACATAGGGCGCTTCGTCGCTGGCGTTCTGCACCATGACGCCCTTTTCGTACTTATGGCCCAGCAGGATTGCCTGCGCCTTCATGGGCAGTGCGGCCAGTTCCAGCTCCAGGGTGATGTCGCCCAGCTGGGATGCGATGTCGAAAACGCCGTCATCCGCCCACAGCTTCTCCTGGTTGGTGGTGGGAGAAATGCTGGCGGAGATCGCGCCTACCAGCGGTTCAGGCTTTTCATAGGAAACGCCCTCCGCCGTATCGCTGGTCAGGAGGGCGTAGTGGATATTGCGCAGCGACTGCCGCTGCGCCTTGACAGTGGTATTCTGAGGCATATCAATTCTCCTCTCTCACTCCCAGGGAAACGGGAGCTGTTCTTTGATGGTATAGGTGGCGGATTTCACGTAGATGTCCATATCCTGCAGATAATCGTCCTGCACCTGTCCGTACCGCTGATAGCCGTTCCGGCGCATGGTTTTGTGCAGAGCGGCGTTGATGGGATACAGCAGATTTTCCCGGGCGTAGATGTCGATGCGGAAGGTGATCTCTTCTTCCAGCGGCTGGTCATCGGCGAAGCGGGTGTATTCACGATCCGCTTCAAACACGGCCAGTCTGGGAAAGACCTCCGCCTCCGGGGAAAGGATCTGATAGATGGCGGGATAGCCGTATGGGTCGGTGGCCAGGAGCGCTGTCAGCTCTTCGCTTTCCAACAGCTCGTCCACCAGGGTCGATGCGTCCAATGGTGATCACCTCACTTGATGCCCAGCCGGGCTTCTATCTCGCGCTTCACGGTCTCCATAGCTTCATCACCGCGCGCCTCCGCGCTTTCGCGGATAAAGGCGCGTTCTTTTATGCGCTTTGTGCCGTACTCGAGGTATTTCCAGTAATAGCTGGGGCCGTTCACGCCGCCGATGACAGTCACGCCGGCGGTGTATTTGCTTGCCGAGACACTGGTAGTCAGCTGATCCGCCAGATGCTTTGCTGTGCGTCCCTGGGTGGCGGGATGCCCGTGGGCGCTGCGGGGAGCCCGGACATGGGCTTCTTCTTTGATGATCTCCGCGCCCTTGCGGAGCGCTTGTCCGGCAGCGCCGCGCGCCTCTTTGCCCATGTTCTTCACACGGGTCCCCAGGTCTTTCAGCCCGTCAATTCTGACATTTGCCATCTGGCGTCACCGTCCTTGCCAGTATCTCCAGCGCCTCATGCCGGTTGTTTTTATCGAGGATAGAGGTGATGTCGTACACCGTACCATCCAGTCTGATCCGCATCTCGGCGGATACGTCCTTCCGGTAGCGGATGGTGAAGCGCACCTCGTTTTCCCGATTGATGGCCGCTGCCTCCCAGAACTCTCTGCCTGACAGCGGCTCCACACCGCACCAGCAGGTGAAAGCTGTCTCCCAGCGCTCTTTGCTGATGCCGTGGGTGACCGTTACAACCCTATGCAAAAAATCAGCCCTGTTGCGGAGAACACCTGCGTTCAGCACGGATGCTTTTGCACTCATAGGCAGCCCTCCTACAGGATCTGGTCAGGATCACGATGCGGCCACAGCAGCGCGTCAAACGCTTGCTTCATGGCGCGGTAGGCGCTCTGATCCGCGCTTTCTCGATAGGTGTACATGAAGCCCACATACAGATAGATTGCCAGGCGTACTGGCTCAGGCATTTCCTCTGCGAACGAGCGTCGGCAGAAATCTTCCGCCGTTGCCTGAGCCGCAGCGATCAGCGCTGACAGATAACCGTCTTCGTCGTTATGCTCGATTCTCAGATGGGTTTTGATTTCATCGACCGTCACAGCCATCAGGGCTCACCCTGTTCCTGCGTATCGGGCGTATCTTCCGGCTCAGCGGCGGTGACCATCAGCCCCGCAGTGCGCAGCCCAGCAAGCAAAGAATTGAAGCTCTCCTTCAACGCGGCGACCGTAGTTGCCTCACTGTCCGCCTGATAGGCGATAGGCGCGGTCTCATTGCCGGAACCGTTGCTCCCAGGGAAATTGTCCACCTCAGCGCCGTCCAGGAAAGTCAGCTTGCCACCGATCACCAGCTCATTGCCGTTGTCAGTAAAATAGTTTTTGGTCACATGCGTATTGGGCATATGCGTATCCTCCTCTCAGAGCAGGGAGCCGCCTGTGTCAGACGGCTCCCGTGATGTCTCACTTCATCTTCAGGCACTTCACGGCTTCGGGCAAGATGAGTCGACCATCCAGGCGCTCCGTCATCTTGAAGCCCACCTGGTCCGTGACGGCATACAGCTCATTCAGACGTTCCAGGGTACGACCTTCACGTTCGGCCAGCCAGTAATAGCTGTAGTCGCCGTACAGAATGACCTTATTGCCGGTGGCGATGAGCGGCATGTAGTTGCTCATCAGAACGCGCTGATTGAACAGCATATCAGGTGCGCCTTCCTTGATGCCGGGCTGCCAGATATACTGCCCCTGACCGTCCTTCAGCTTGCGGATGGCGGAGATGGTGGCGTCGTTCATGATCCAGCAGGCCTTGCGGCGATAGCCGGACTTGAGGCTGTGCTGCATGTCGATCAATTCATCGGCGGTGATCGCGGTGGCGCTGGCGGTGGTCACACCGACCTGCGCGCCAAGAGTGTCATGCAGCAGGCCGATGGGCTTATGGCTGCCGTCGCCGGTGATGATCGCCTGCTCCTCGGCAGCGCCAGCCCTGCGCACAAACTCGTGGGCGATATAGGCTGCCAGATCAAACGCGGAGTCGTTCAGCAGCTCACGGCTGATGCGGATCATGGTGGCAAACTTGTGAGCGGTCAGGGTCACCTGGCTGAAAGCGTCATCGCTCTCGGGGATCTGCTGTTCTTCTTCCACCCAGGACCCGGTGCCATGGGAAGCCACGATGGGGATCTTGTGCTCACCGGAACCAGTGCGGATGATATGCACCAGGCCACGCATGATGTTTTCGTCCTCCAGGCCTTCGATCAGCTGACGGTCAAACTCGTCAGGAACAGTATAGCCACCTTCGGAGAGGGTGCCGACCTGCAGGGCATTGAACACCTCAGGACTGACCCTGCCGCGCATCTGGTTCCAGAACGCCTTCTTGTACTCGTCAGAGGCGCGGCCTTCCTTGTTGGCGTCCGGCTTCGCCGCACCCGGCCTGCTCACCAGAGCGGAAGCGGTAGGCTGATCCATCTCACGGTCAATAGCGGCCTGACGTTCCAGCCGCTCGATTTCCTTGCCGAGGGCAACCACGTCCGCCTCCATCTTTTCGTAGGTGGCGTTGTCCTCGGCGGAGACCATGCCGTCCTGGCCACGATGGCTGTCCAGGAAGGCCTTGGTCTGGTTCCACAGGTTGGCGCGCTTTTCGCGCAGAGCAAGAATCTGATTCATGATGATTCCTCCATTCTTCATTTCAGGAGCGACAGCCGTTTTTCCAGGTCTGCCGCCTTTACACGGTTATCGGGAACAGGGGTATTAGGGTTGGATACAGGCGCAGAATCGGCATTGGATGGATGCTCCGGCTCTGCAGGCACAGTCATCGGAGCTTTCGGCAGTGTGGCGATGACACGGTTCATAAGGCAAGCTGCCGCAGCTTTACGGCCATAAGAAAAGCCCGACACTTCGTCAGGCAAATCATGATCGCCGGTATACAGGATCTCGTCGCAGAAGCCCAGCTCTTTTGCCTTTACCGCGTTCATCCAGGTCTCACTGTCCATGAGATGCGAGAGCTTGGCCCGACTGAGGCCGGTCTTGATCTGATAGGCGTTGATGATCGACTCCTTCACTTCATCCAGCAGCTGAATGGCCTTGCGCATTTCCTCGCTGTCGCCCATGGCGGAGGTGAAGGGGTTATGGATCATCATGACGCTGGTAGGACTCATGCACACCCTTGTGCCTGCCATGGCGATGACGCTGGCAGCGGACGCCGCAAGACCGTCAATCTGCACAGTGACGTCGCCGGGATAGTCCATGAGCATGGTATAGATCTGGCTGGCGGCCACGCAGTCACCACCGGGCGAAGAGATGTGAAGGGTGATCGGTCCGCTGCCGGAGAAGAGCTCTTCCTTGAACATGGCAGGGGTGATGTCATCGTTGAACCAGGACTCAGAGGCAATTACGCCCTCGAACCACAGTTCGCGCTGACCGGTATCCTCGTTCCTGATCCAGTTCCAGAAATGTTTCATCAGGGATTCCTCCTTCTTCCAGGATTGCTTTGTTTTTGCGGCGACGCAGCATTCTGAGAGGCCTCATCCTGGCCCTGGCGCAGAGCGGTCAGGATGCTGATCATATTGCCGTTAACGAGATAGGCGTCTCCGCCTTCCTCTGCGGGGATTGGATTTTGATTTTCCAAAGCACGGATATCGTTGGCGGACATCCAGCCGTTTTGGCGGGCAATGGCGTAGCCTTCCATACGTGATTTGTAGTCGCCACGCATCAGACCGTCGATGTTGAACTGCACATAAAAGCGCCCCTTCTCCTGATCGGTGAAGAGAGCGCGGTTCATGGACTGTTCGATTCTGACGAGCCAGGGGCGAATGGTATGGACGGCGAAGTCGATGCTCATGTGCTCGATGTTGGAAAATGTCGCATGCTCCAGATCGCCCACCAGATGGGGCGGCACCCGGAAGATACGACAGATCTCATCCACCTGGAATTTCCGGGTTTCCAGGAACTGCGCCTCGTTGTTGGGGATGGCAATTGGTTCAAAGCGCATGCCTTCTTCCAGGATAGCCACACGGTTGGCGTTGCCTGAGCCGCCGTAGATGCTATTCCAGCTTTCACGCAGCGCAGCAGGATTCTTCACCGTATTCGGATGGGTCAGAATACCGGAGGGCCGCGCGCCATTGGAGAAGAACTTGCTTCCGTATTCCTCCGAAGCAATGCCCAGGCCGATGGCGTTTCGCTCCAGCGCAATGGGGCTGTAGCCCATGACACCATCAAAGCCCAGGCCAGGGATGTGAAGAACTTCTTCGGGCGTGAGAACTACGCGCTGGCCAGTGCTTGTTGAATAGGTATAGGTCAATACGCCATTCTTGTCTCGGTCTACATCCATGTGATCTGGGAGCAGCGGGTACAGCCCTGTGACCTGATTCCTGCCGGTGCGCAGAATCTGACAGTAACTGTTGCCCCACAGGAGAAGATGCGCTAACATGACTTCCCGAAGCACAAATGATGTCATCTCACTGTTTGGCTCGTCATGGAGCAGCGGATAAAGCGGATGGTCCGTTGCCTTTCGGCTTCCATCGTCCGTCATCTCAAATACGCCAAGCGGCAGGCTGGCCACGGTTTCTGAGATCACCCTCACGCAGGCGTATACTGTCGACAGCTGGATGGCGGTTTGCGCATTGACCGGTTTGCCTGAACCGCTCATGCCGAAAAAGAATGTCGGCGCAGCGCTGACGCTGTCTTTGGGCTTGTCTCTTGCGCGGAACAGGCCGGTAAAGGGGTTCTTCATTTTGCACCTCCATGATTACAACGCGATGAAGCCTCTGCTGTCATACACGCTTTCCTTGGTATCATTCCCACAGCGGATGGCGCGGTCCAGCCCCATGATGGTTGCAATCGCGCCATCGATTTTCTCTGTGGATTTCTCCTTGTCCGCTTTGATGTTCCCGGCTGGGTCGGTGCGAATATAGATGTTGTCCATCATCCACCGCAGAACCGGATGGCTACCATGGGCGATCTTTTTTTCCAATACCAGCTTCATCAACTCCTTCGTGGGCGGAGACATATCTTTGAAGCCCTGTCCGAAGGGAACCACGGTGAAACCCATGCCTTCCAGGTTCTGCACCATCTGGACAGCGCCCCAGCGGTCGAACGCAATCTCACGTATATTGAACCGTTCGCCCAGGCGCTCAATGAACTGCTCGATATAGCCGTAATGCACTACGTTGCCTTCCGTGGTGAAGAGCTTTCCCTGCCGTTCCCACAGGTCGTAAGGAACGTGGTCACGGCGGACGCGCAAGTCCAGTGTATCTTCCGGCACCCAGAAGTATGGCAGCAGGATATAGCGGTCATCCTCATCGGACGGCGGGAACACCAGCACAAATGCCGTGATGTCCGTGGTGGAGGACAGATCCAATCCTCCGTAGCAGACACGCCCTTCGAGGTCATCCTCATTTACGGGGAATGCGCAGGCATCCCATTTCTCCATGGGCATCCAGCGCACGGCCTGTTTGACCCACTGGTTGAGGCGCAGCTGGCGGAAGGAATTCTCCTCGCCGGGATTCTGCCGTGCCGATTCGCAGGCGGCCACCACCTTGTCTATGCCTATGGTCTCGCCCAGGGAGGGATTGGCCTTCTTCCAGACCTTGGGATCCGTCCAGTCCTCTGTATCGGACGCACCGTAGATAACGGGATAAAAAGTCGGATCGATCTTTCTGCCCTCCAGGATGTCCATCGCCTTCTGGTGGGTCTCATAGCAGATGGAATGCGTATCTGTGCCTGCGGTGGTGATCAGAAAATACAGCGGCTGCATGCGGGCATCGCCGGAGCCCTTCGTCATGACATCGAACAGCTTTCTGTTGGGCTGCGTGTGCAGCTCGTCAAAGACCACGCCGTGGATGTTGAAGCCGTGCTTTGAATACGCCTCCGCCGACAGCACCTGGTAGAAACTGTTCGTCGGCGCGTAAATGATGCGCTTCTGCGAGGCAAGAATCTTCACGCGCTTGCTGAGCGCCGGACACATCCGCACCATGTCGGCGGCCACCTCAAACACGATGCTGGCCTGCTGGCGGTCGGCGGCGCAGCCGTATACCTCGGCGCGCTCCTCGCCGTCACCACAGCAAAGCAAAAGAGCGATGGCAGCTGCCAGCTCGCTCTTTCCATTCTTCTTCGGGATCTCCACATAGGCGGTGTTGAACTGCCGGTAGCCGTTGGGCTTCAGGATACCAAACAGATCCCGTATGATCTGCTCCTGCCAGTCCAGCAGCAGGAAGGGTTTTCCCGCCCAGGTCCCCTTGGTGTGACACAGGTTCTCTATGAAAGCCACAGCAAAATCAGCAGCATCTCTGTCGTAATGGCTGTCCTTCGCCTTAAAGGCTGTTGGCTTGTATCGCCTCAGCTTTTTCGTGTTTCTCACCTCCGTCTGGACATAAAAATAAGACCTTACGGTCCTTCAGTACGAGATACAGCCCGCCTGGGCTGCTCCCGGGAATCTTCAGTTTGGTCATAGTCAGTTGTTGCTGTAGAGCAGGATACAGAGTGCGAGCTGCGAAGGTTCATCTTCCGGCTCGGTGATCCAGCCTTTATCGTAGCTGGTGGTGACTTTGCCGTCCACGCTGATCGTCAGCCGGATGATCTTTCCGCCGTTCAGGCCATACTTCTTGCTTTTGCCCTTGTTGCAGGTGATTTCGTAGCGGCAGGAAGTGTACCTGTTCTTGTCCCTGGCATCGGGGATTCCGATGACGCCGTGCTGTGTGGTTGCCATCCTCTGCGCCTCCTCAAGCCTTCTTCACATCGACCAGCCAACTGGCTTCCGGGTGGCTCTCACCGGTGGCTTTTTCAACCACCATGCGGTCCTCGTCGATGTAGTGGAGGCCTTTGCCAACCTTGATCAGCCTGACACTCTCGAAGCCGGGGATGCTGGTGCGGTAAACGCTGGCCGTGCGGCTCTCGCCATCGTAGCTCTTGCCGTCCCAGCCGTTGAAGGTGAAGGTGACCTTTTCCTTCGTCTTGGTGAAGAAGCGTTCGAAGTCCTCGCGCAGGATCGCGGTGTTGTAGTCTTCCAGGAAGAAGTGGGTTCTCAGTTCGTAGGCGTTCGTCATGGTGGTGTCCCTCCGTTCGTGTTTTCCCCTTGGGGTAGTGTATATATCACTCTAAACGGAGGAAATAGCAAGTCATTTCTGCAGATATTCCAAGATAAATATATGTGTTTTTCGGATCGGTGCGGAGGCAGTTCATGACGAGAAACACAGCCTTTCCAGGCTGCGTCCCGGCTCTTGCATGCGTTTCTCAGTCGAGGGCTCTGGCGAAGCGTTCGCGCTCTTCCGGGGTGTATAGCTCGGTCCAGGGATGCTCCTCACCGTGCAGGTCGAAGGTCAGTCCGTAGATGTAAATGATCCGCTCTTTGTCGTCGTACATCGTGCGGTCCACCCGGACGCTGGCAGGGTGGAAACCCCAGCCGGTGTAGAGGTCGTGCAGGGCGTGCTTGTATTCGGAACCGCCGTCGGTGCGGATCGTCAGGGTCGTTCCGTATCCCAGGTCAAACTGCTTTTCGTACCGCTTGATGTAGTTGAACTCGTTTCTTTCTTCGCGCTTCATGGTGGTTGCCTCCGTTCGTGTTTTCCCCTTGGGGTAGTGTATATATCACTCTAAACGGAGAGAATAGCAAGTCCATTCTGCCCGGTTTTCACACATATAATTGATAACACTTTGTGTCATGCCTCATACGACCAACAGAGCCTTGCGGCTCCGTGGTGGCTGGTCTCCAGCGGGTTTCAGTTGACGCTGAAGCGGATGCCCATGACCTCGGTGGGCTCTTCGTCGCCCCAGCGGTTCTCGTGGCGAGTGATCGTGCAAAGGCCGGTCATCGTACAGCCCTCAGCGGCAAAGGCGTGAAGGTTTTCCATCACCGCCGTCGACTGGTTGGTGTAAACGAAGGTGCCGATCCCGGCGCTGCGGAGGGCTGCGATGAAGTCGTGCACCTCTTTCTCCCAGAGGAAGTCGTCCATCTCCAGCTCGTCCTCCTGGCGGCTCAGGCTGGAGGCCCAGGCGCGGTAGGCCTTGCAGGCTCCCTACTCAAAGGGAAACTTGGCTGCGGCGTCCTCTTCGTTCCAGGCCTTGAGCTCTTCGCTCTCCCAGCCAAAGGTGTCGATGATCTGCTGCTTGCGGGCTCTGCGTTCGATGCGGGCTGCTTCGTACTCGTGTCCAATGCGCTTCAGGTCCAGGAAGTAGGTGTTGGTCGCGTTCATCATGGTTTCATCCTCCTTACTGCTGCATCGCCCAGGCCAGGGCGTGGCCGTTGTCTTCGAAGCGCTCTTCGCTCACCGCGATCAGCCTGATCTCGCCTTCGCAGGAAAGGTCGTCATCGGTGTGCTCGTAAACCGCGCCGTAGTAGCAGGGTTCCTTGTAGGTGTAGTAGTATCCGGCGACCAGGAAGCGCTTTCCGAAGTTCACGTTGCAGGTCCAGCGGCAGGCCAGGTTCTCAGGGGTGGTAGTTTCCGGCAGGCGGTAGGTGCGGGCGGCTTTTTCAAGGTTTGTCATGGTCTTTTCCCTCCGTTTTCGTTGTGCTGTGTGCCTTTCGGCATGTGTATATATCACTCTAAACGGAGAATATAGCAAGTTATTTCTGCCCGGATTTCGCACATATAATTGATAACTTTCTGTGTCAAATACGACCAAAAGAGCCGTTGGGCTCTTCTGGCTGCATGGCTTAATCTGCATCGCCGGTCATGATGAAATGCGCGTATTCTTTGCGGTGTTCCTCCAGGTAGCAGACCAGCTCGTAGTACCCACGCTCATAGGCCAGCCGCTGGACCATGGGAACGTCAAACATGTTGGTGAGGCCGGTGTCCCGGATGGCGAGGATCTGCTCTTTCACTTTCTCAGTCATGATCAACCCTCCTGCAGCTGTCCTGTCCGTAGGCGACACCCAGGCCGCTGCCCGTGGCCCACGCCACATGGATGGTGCCAATGTCATCCACTGCGATCACCTTGCCAAGGGTGCCAGGCTGCGGTGCCTGCGGGTCATCCATCTGAACCAGCTCCACCGTGCATCCGGCGGGGTAAGCCCTGCGGAGGGCTTCGATGGTTTCTTTACTCGGCGTCCGCATCATCGCTCACCTCCATTGCCTGCTTCATCGCCTTCAGGGCATCGCGCCTTTCATTCTGCTTCTGCTGCCAGCGCTCTTTGTCCTCTTCGGTACGGAAAGCGCAGTGCCCAGAAAGGTTTTTCATCAGGATGCGGCGCTCGTCTTTGTATTCCGGTCCGTTCATCCCCAGGCGCAGGAGCCAGATACGCATGGCGTACTTTTCGTTGTCAGCGCTGACCGCTTTTGCCTGAATGCGCTGCTGGGCGATGGCCTGCTTGTTCATCATGGCGCAGAGTGTGGTAAAGGTGCGCAGGACCGTAGGGTCTTCCGTTTTCGGCAGTGTGCTGAAGGTCAGCTTGTCCGGTTCAATGACCAGCCCATTGGCCGCCTTGCCATGCTGGTTTTCGTATGCCTCCACCGTCTCAAAAAGGCGCTCCAGGGTGAGCACGCAGGCGTCGTTCTGCAGGGCTTTGACCAGCCCTTCATCCACTCGGAAGGCTGTGCCCAGCGCTTTGTTGAGCAGCTCCGCGCGGGTGTAAATCAGGTTGATCAGGTTGCGCAGGGTCAGGCCGGTGTGCCTCGCCATCAGCAGGGTGACCGTCAGCTCAACGGTGTCGCGGACCTCACTGGTGTTCTCGCTCTCCTGGGGCTCCGTGTCCGCCGCTGTGGGCGTTTCCTGGGCTTGCTCCGGCGCTTCGGTCGTCTCACCGATGCCCTCGAAGCCCGCCGCGCCAAGCGCCTCCAGCACCGCCTCGACCTCTTCGCTGTCGGAGCGGTCGCTGAACTCCAGCGTGCCGTCCCTTGTGACGGTGAAGTAGTCGATCTCGTAGGCGTAGGTGGGCGTGCGCATGTACTTGGCCTGCGCGCCGGTCGTCTCCGCGATGACCTTGACCATCGCTTTACGCTGCTCTCCGGTTACGTTGTAGTGAATCCTCATGGTCGAATCCTCCTGTTCTTTTTCCCCGGTTTCCCTTGGGGTAGTGTATACATCACTCTAAACCGGAAAAATAGCAAGCGGATATCGAGACATTTATCAGAAAAGTCTCATATCAGCCCTCGGTCCGCATCAATGATGGCTATCCGCATATGCGATCCTTTGCGATCTGGAAATACGACACATCGATCTCCATACCGATGAACCGCCTGCCAGTGTCCTTGCAGGCAAGGCCAGTGGTCCCGGAGCCCATAAATGGATCGAGCACGGTGTCGCCTTCATTGCTCCAGCTGAGGACATGATCCCTGGCCAGCGTGTAAGGGAAGACGGCGGGATGGCCAGTGTCCACACTGTTTCTCGGAATCAGCCACCAGTTGTTCCGGCGGCTGGTCTCCGGTGTGACGCGCATATGTCCATTCTCGTCGTTTACGGTTCCATCCGCGCGCCTGCGGCCTTTACCCACTCGGGTGTGTCCTGCGGTCAGGTTCATGTGGTCCCGGATCAGGTTGACGGTCTTAGGTCTGCCTTTGGAGAGCACAAACATATACTCGAAATTCTGCCGGTAACAGAGGTTGCTGCCCACAGAACCGCCGCCATCCTTAATCCAGATCATGGTGTCGTGGAGATTAAAGCCGATGTCATGAAAGTACAGCGCCTGCCGGAAGGATGATCCTGTTTCGCTGCCCTTGACCGTGGCGTCCGCAACAATCCATACGATGCAGCCGCCTGGTCGCGTTACTCGATACAGCTCCTGCGCAATCCCCATGAACTTTTCATGCGACCACTGAGCAATGTTGCCATTGTAGGTGCGCATGTTGTCATATGGCGGAGATGTAACCGTCAGGTCGATGCAATCATCCGGCAGGCCATGGAGCAGCGTCAGGCAATCCCCGTGCAGCAGCTGAATGGGATCATGCATCCGTTTCAACTTCTTTCACCAAGTCGGCGTAGGCCAGCGTCTTGCCATCCCGCTCTACGTACACCTGATCTGCGTTTCCGAAATCCTCCACGTAGCGACGAAGGATGACGGAGGCGTATTTCGGATCCAACTCGGACATGAAACAAATTCGGTTTGTCTGTTCGCAGGCCATCATGGTAGAGCCGCTGCCGCCAAAGGTGTCCAGAACGATGCTGTTTTCCTGGCTGCTGTTTCCGATGGGATAAGCCAGCAGATCCAGCGGCTTGCTCGTGGGATGATTCTCATTCCGCTTGGGCTTGGCGAAATTCCAAATGGTGGTCTGCTTGCGGTCAGAGTACCAGGGATGCTTTCCGTTCTGCAGGAAGCCGTACAGCACGGGCTCATGCTGCCACTGGTAATCCGAACGGCCAAGCACCAGGCTGTCCTTCACCCAGATGCAGCACCCGGCAAGATGGAACCCCGCATCCACGAAGGCCTTGCGGAAATTCAGTCCCTCAGTGTCGGCGTGAAACACATACGCCGCTCCGCCCTTCTCCAGGGCATCCGCCATATTCTTCAGCGCCAGCAGAAGGAAACCGTAGAATTCTTCATCCTTGATGCTGTCGTTCTGGATGGTCAGGCCGGAGGAACTTTTGAAGGAGACCCCGTATGGCGGGTCCGTCACGATGAGGTTGGCGCGCTTGCCGCCCATGAGGCGCTGCACGTCTTCCGCTTTGGTGGCGTCCCCGCAGAGCAGCCGGTGCCTGCCCACCGTCCAGAGATCGCCAGGCTCCACAAAGGTAGCTTTTTCCAGCGCAGCGGTCAGATCGAAGTCATCATCCTGTGTTTCCTTCTCATCACCGCCCATATACGATGCCAGCTCTTTTTCATCAAAGCCGGTGAGCGACAAGTCGTATGCCATCTCCTGCAGGGATTCCAGTTCCACCTTCAGCAGTTCTTCATCCCAGCCAGCGTCCATGGCCATACGGTTGTCAGCCAGAATGTATGCTTTCTTCTGCGCCTCAGTAAGATGATCCACATACACGCAGGGCACCTCGGTGAAGCCTTCCTCCCGTGCGGCAACGATGCGCCCATGCCCAGCGATGACGTTGTATTCGCGGTCGATGAGGACAGGGTTGACGAAACCGAATTCCCGTAAAGAAGCCCGGAGCTTTTTGATTTGCTCCGGGCTGTGAGTACGGGCGTTATTGATGTAAGGGATCAGGCGCTCAATTGGCACCTGGGTCATTTCGTTTGTTGCTATTCTGCTCATAGTCATCACCTCAGAACAGGCCCCATTCGGCGAACTTCTCAAAACCGCCGATGGCCGCGATAAACTGCGCGGCTTCCGCGACGATCTCCTCATACGGCAGGCCATCCACAGTGTCGTCGCCGATGGCGCAGCAGAGCAGAACCGGCTGCCCGGTCTGCTGGGCTTTCAGGAAGACGTGAATGTTGACGGATACGTCCGCCTTGGACAGGTCCTTGCCATGCAGGCCTCCGCCAGTCACACCATCGGCCATGTCGCTGCCCAGCTTACGGTTGGTGGCTCCGCTGTCTACCTCAGTACCGCCGGTCCAGTCGCCCAGGGGATTGATTTCGGCATTGGGATACTCGGCGGCAAGGTCAGCAGTGATTGCATTGCTCTGGCAGATGATCAGCCGGTCACTGTCCAGAATGTACTTTCCATCCGAGGGAAACTTCTCAAAGATGTGTCTCGCAATGGCCGACAACGTCTTCTGTTCATCAGTCAGTGGCACGCCCTTGAAGATGCCGTTGTCGCCGCAGCGCAGGCCCTCCGCCTGGTTGGCGGCCAGATGCGCATCCTGATTCACCTCGCAGTAGTCCATGACCACACCTTCACCGGCAATGCGGGTGACGGTGTCCTGCACGAATGTGGCGGGGATATGTACCGAAGTCTCCGCAATGATATGACAGACCCGGTGGCCGATCAGCACCTCCACCGCGATGCGGGGATTGGACTGTACGGAATAGGCGTAGTCCACCAACGCTCCTGCGATGCGATCCGCGATTTTATCCGGGTGCGCCGGATTCACTTTTTCGATCATCTGTGTTTGCTCCTCGCTCTCAATAGTTTCTCCATGGCGTCGTCCTGGGGACTGCCTTCATATGCTGTGGTGCTGTTCTGCTTCACAACGTCAAATATCTCATACCAGAGCAGGTTGGCCTGCTTCTGAAAGGAAAGCGCCATCTGCACAAACGGGCTGGCGATGGGCGCGTTGGTCGTGGGATGCTTTCCGAGTAGGCCGAACTTGCTGACGGCCTCGGAACATTGGATGTACCGGGCGAAGGCCTCGCTGTAGCTTTCCACCAGACGGTGATTGACCAGCCGATCGCAGCCGCGTTCCTTCAGCCAGCGCATGGTTTCGGTGTAGATGATGTCCGCGCCCAGAGGCTCACCGTCCCGCTGTTGGGCGGAAAGGTAGCTGTCAGGCTGCGGAGTATCTGCGCCAGGAAGATCTGCGATTGCACCGTAATCGTCCACACCTTCCAGCTCAGTGCCGGTGAAATCCATGACCTGAGCGGCAGCTCCTTTTTGAATCTTATCGACAAGGTCATCAGGCTTGTGCCCGGCACGGACGCGCCTTCCGCCTCTGTTGGTACCATCTCTTGCCACTTCATCACCATCCTTGGGTCAATACCCCGTTTGAATTGAAAATTTTCTGCGCGAGAGGGGCGCGCGGTCTCCTGAGAAAAGGTTTTTAGAGATTTTGACCGCCCCTGGGACCTGTGTCAGTAGCGGTAGGTGGGCCTGCTGTCCTCGAGACCGGTTTTCCTGTCGTGGCAGGCTTTGCACAGCGGCTGCCAGTTGCTCTCGTCCCAGAACAGTTTCGGGTCGCCACGATGGGGCACGATGTGGTCGACCACCGTCGCTGCAACGTACCGTCCTTTCCGCTGGCATTCAGCACACAGCGGATGGCGGTGAAGAAAAGCCTTTGACGCCTTCTGCCATCTGCGGCCATACCCTCGGGCTGCTGCCGACCTGGTTTCTTCCGGATGTAGGGAGCTGTGAACGTCACAGTACTTCCTGCCTCGCGGCACCAGCCGTGGACAACCAGGATGGGCGCATGGGTGGTCTGGCATTCGCGGCATGCGCAGCGCCTCCTTCAGCTTGAAGCGGATTATGTACCAGCACGCTTCCAGCGCGCCAACCTTTCTGTACGGCACAAGCCCGCCTCCAATGGAAAAGGCCAGAGCCGTTGTCCGGTCCTGACCTTCAATTTTTGCAGCTTAATACTATCATAGGAGGCTACTCTCAATCTCTCTCTTTTCCTCTCATGTATCGAAGACCGGGAGTATTTCCTCCACAGCTGCCAACGCTGTATCATGCATCCGGTAGATGTGCTGAATGCTGTAGTGCATGTCCACGGCGATTTTCTCCCAAGAAAGAAAGCACAGATACCGCTTTTCCAACAGCGCCTGAAGCTCTACGTCTTCCACTGCTTTGACGGTCCCCATGATTTCTTTTTTCAGTTCTACCAACCGGTCGATGTCCGTCTGCAGACTCTCCTGAAGCTCCAGGATTCTCATGACGCAGTCTTCCACGCGGGACCGGCCTTTGTTGGGGTTGCGAGGCATGTCCGACAGTGCCGCCGTACAGCTTGTCGCCAGTTCGTTGAGGGATTCGATCTGTTGGATTTTTGACTTGATCCGCATGTCCAGGAAACGGGCCTGGCCGAGGTATGCTTTAGCTGTCATACGATTTCTTCTCCTTCCGCAGTTGCGAGATGAGGAGCTCAGCATCCAGACTCGTCAGCACACCATACCATTCGGAACGGAAGAACTTCTCCAGTTCAGCCAGGTCATCGGGATCGTCCGTCATGCGGTAGTCTTTGACAGCCTGTTCGATGATGGCGTTTGCAAGTGCCTGATATGGGTCCATCGCTGTACCTCCGATCAGTGTTCCGCTCGGATTGGCACAGGTTGGCTTTGGTTTTCATTGATTGTCATCTGATGTTCAGGTCCGCTTTGACCGCCTCGATCAGGGCGGCCTGCGTTTTATCCTTGGCCTGCAGGGCTTTCAGGATGCGCTCGTCTATGGTGCCCTTCGTCACGATATGCTGGATCACCACCGTTCGGGCGCTCTGGCCCTGACGCCACAGGCGGGCGTTGGTCTGCTGGTACAGTTCCAGGGACCATGTCAGTCCGAACCATACCAGGGTGGAGCCACCAGCCTGCAGGTTGAGGCCATGACCGGCGGAGGCGGGATGGATGACGGCCACAGGGATTTCGCCTTTATTCCAGTCCGCGATGTCCTTACTGGATTTCAGTTCCCGGACAGTAAACCGGTTCCTGATCCGCTGGAGGTCGTGCCGGAACCAATAGGCCACCAGCACGGGCTTGCCGTTGGCGCTTTCGATGATGTCCTCCAGGGCGTCCAGCTTCCGCTCATGGAACTCGATCACATCGCCGGTGTCGGCATAGATCGCGCCGTTGGCCAGCTGGGCCAGTTTCTGCGTCAGGGCGGCGGCGTTGGCGGCAGTGACTTCGCCATCGGGCAGCTGCAGGATGAGTTCCTGCTTCAGGTCCGCATACCGCTGCGCCTCATCCTCGGACAGCCGCACTTCATACTGCGTTGATACCAGCTCTGGCATCTTCAGGTGGTCGGTGGATTTCATGGAAATCGTGATGTCCGAGATTTTCCGATAAATCGCCTCCTCAGCGTAAGGCAGCGGTTTATAGGAGTAGACGACGTCGCCATTCCGCTTGTCCGGGGTGAAGTACTCATACCGGTACTGCGTGATGAACCGCCCCAGGCGCTCTCCCAGGTCCAGCAGTCTGAATTCTGCCCACAGGTCCATGAGACCATTGGAACTGGGTGTGCCGGTGAGCCCAATGACCCGTTTGACGGTGGGCCGGACACGCATCAGGACCTTGAATCGCTTGGACTGGTGGTTTTTGAAGGATGACAGCTCGTCGATCACCACGGTATCGTAATCGAAGGGAAAACCGCTCTCCTCAATCAGCCAGGCGAGGTTTTCCCGGTTGATGATCGTAATGTCGGCGCTCTGCATCAGGGCGGTACGGCGCTCCCTGGCGCTGCCGACCGCTACGGTATAGGTCAGATGCTGCAGATGCGCCCATTTCCCGATCTCGGCAGGCCATGTGTCTCGGGCAACGCGGAGAGGTGCGATGACCAGTACGCGGTGAGCCACAAAGCTGTCAAACAGCAGGTCCGCGATGGCAGTCAGGGAGATGACCGTTTTGCCTAGACCCATATCGAGTAGGACTGCAGCCACGGGATGGGTCTCAATGTAGTTGATGGCATACGCCTGATAGTCATGGGGTACAAAGTTCATCCAGGATACCTCCGATCTGGCTTGCGTCATCCAGGACATATACGGCAAATCCCAGATCCCGCAGAAGCCGGTGCCTTGCCGCCTGCAGCGGACGCGGCTTTTTGCCGGGAGCCTTGACTTCCACGAAGGCCATATGCCCGCCCGGCATCAGAACGATACGGTCCGGCATGCCGTCGAAGCCGGGGCTCGTGAACTTCGGTGCCAGACCGCCGCGCTGCCTGACCGTCTCAGTAAGTTTTGCCTCTATTTTCTTCTCTCGCATGGCCGCTCTCCATCAGGATTGAAGTCGTGGTGATGGTCGATTGAGGTTATATCCGCAACTTTTCTTATAAGCTATTTTTTGGGCCTCTAAGGATAGTTATAGAAATAACTGTCATCGACCATCACCCTTCCGGTTCAGCTCTTCAAAAAGTCAGACTTCAAGCGGATTCCACGGACAATGACACCAGTCTTGGTGCGCTTCTTCTCAAAACCGGCAAGCTCAATGGCCGTATAGAAATCCGTCGTGCTGCGGATATACTCACCGACCTGGGTGCAGTAGGCGCGATATTCGTTGTAGAACTCGCCGGACTTGGCGGTATAGGTCGGATCAACCTCACAGCATTCCTCCAGGAACTGCGCAAGCCAGTCGTTGTTTTCCTTATACCGCCTGATCGCTTCCACCACGACCCTGGGTTGCGTGATCCTGTAATCCTTGGCGATTACCCTGCGGGCACCTTCGATAATCCACGACAGGATCGCCCCGCCGCATTTCTTATACAGGTAGTCCGCGTAATTCTTGATGTCGCTGTTGCCCTCGATGACAGCGTTGAAAGGAATCACGATGAGTCGCCTCCACGTACCGGCGTCCAGAGCGCCGACCTTCGGCAGGTGGTTGGTATAGAGCACCAGTGTGTGCGTCGGTACATACGAGAAAGGGTCCTTGTACTTCTTCTCCGCGTAGATCTCGTCCGTGGAGCAGAGTTGCTTGACGTTGGAGGTGGAAAGGCGCATGCCTTCCTCCAGCTCGGCGGCGATCAGCAGGCGCTTGCCTTTGGCCTCCGCCAGTTCCGGTTTGACGTTCCGCTTGCAGCCAACGGTCAGTGTGTCGGCGGACATATTGCCGGAATAGCTGCCCATTACGCGGGAGACAGCGTTCCAGAAGGTGGACTTACCGTTCCGACCTTCGCCGTAAGCGATAATCAGGGCCTCGATACAGACCTTGCCGATGGCAGCCAGACCCGCGATCTCCTGGACATAATCCATGAGCTCATGATCGCCGACGAAGAACGTCTCAAGCGCGGCCTGCCAGATATCCATATTCACGGTATCCGGGTCAACAGCGGTCTGCTTGGTGATGAAGTCCTTCGGGTCATGTTCGTGATGCGCCTCCAGGCCTTTGCTCAGGTCGTATGTGGCGGAGGGCGTGTTCAGCAGGAATTCATCCGCGTCCAGCTCACGCTGGTCGATCTCCAGCATGGGCCTGGCTTCCTTCAGGGCGGAGGTGATGTATTTGGAATCCCGGCGCTTGATGGCGTAGTTGCGGTATGTGACGGCAACCTCGTACTTTCGGAAGGACCGCATCTGCGCCGGATTCATCGCGGCGGCGGCCTTCTTGCTGCCCATGGACGCCAGCAGCTCCCACGCACCGTTCTTCGTCATCTCCTCGGTTACCTTTTTGATCTCGGTTTCCGCTTCCTCCAGCTGGCGTGCTGTGAGCTCCTGTGCCACAGCCTGGGCCTTGGGTTTCGACTCTTCCCAGAAGCTGCCGTTGTAGACAAGGTAATCCGTTGACGGGGAATAACGGAGCCTGCCGCAGTATTCCCGCGTCAGCACAATCGCCTGTCCGACATCGGAGTAATCCTGGGGCTGCAGCGCCAGCTCCTGGTTGTATTTTTCAGGCGGGATGTAATCCTCCTGACCGGCGATCTTTCCATAGAAGCGAAGCGCGCTGCGCCAGATGGTATCCAGTTCATGGGCATCCAGGGGCGGGTCGCAGTTCTGGGCATATTCGAGAAAATGCGCATGCGCTTCTTCCGTGTTGCCGTAACGCTTCAGGATTCTTCCGGCGTAGTGCGACATCGTCGCGTTCCGGCTGCCTTCCGGGATGACCGTACCGCCATAGCTGCCATCCGGCATATCGGCGTCGAAGTCCACGTCGTTCAAGAAGGTGGTCAGGTTCATCGGCCCGTCAAGCACCTCGACCTGGGGCTTTGCCGTGCCGTAGAAGAAACGGGCCGCATCCAAGGCCTTCGTGTCGAAATACGGGAAGATAGCATTGATCAGCTTCTTCAGGTTGCTGTACTCGTCCGGATCGGTCATCGTGTCGATGGGAAAGAACACATGGAACTTGGGCCTCGGCGCTTTGCCGTTCTTGCTCTTCAGGTGGTGGCGGGAGTAGTGGACGGCAAAGGCCACATTCGGAAACGCCTGCGCGACATCGGACGGATATATCCAGTCTTCCGGATTCTCCGTATGGTCGTTGTCGCAGTCTACCGGCAGGCAGTCGCTGCCGATGAAATTCTCGTTGCTGCGATAGTGATTCTGATACTCGGCACAGACGTAATCACGCTGGACGGCGGCACCAAGCGATGCCACGTCCGTGATCTCGTCCGCATGGGGATACGAGCAGTTGCTGGGGTCCCCGATGCAATCCGCGTGGTAAATATGAAACATCATCTCTTCCTCCAAACCGGGAATACCCGAGAAGTGGCGCTGTGTTCAAACCGCGCCTGCCTGGCCATGCGGTACGCTTTCTCCGTGGCAATCCCGTCTATATCGCACAGGTAACTGCTGTCGTCTCCGAAGAGCTCGAAGCGGCCATGCTTGTTGATGCCAGGATAGGCAGCAAAGTGATCGCCATCGATGGTCTCGAAGTTGAATTCATAGGGCCAGCACTCGTTGCCGGAGGAATAGGCCCTATCACCGATCTCCCGGATGACATCGTCGATATCATCGCCTGCGGGGATCGCGCCGACGACCAGCGTGGCAGTTTCGGACTTGTGAACGTACTCTGTGTCCGGAAAGCCCATGTTCACGAAGCTGTTGATCTTCAGGGCGTCCCTGTCGGTCATCTTGCCCTTGACCTCCACGAAGAGGTCGCCGCCGTCGCGGCCATCCACGCCGTGCAGCAGGAAGTCCGGCAGATACAAAAGGTCGTTGTCCAGCTTATATCCTTCCGGCTCGTATTCGTAATCGACACCGCAGGCGTCAAAGAAGACGGCCCATCTCGCTTCCAGGCGGGAACGGAACAGATAGCCGTTGTATTCAGTCTGGATGGGTTTCAGTTTGCGCATTATTGATCTCCTCCAATTCCTCTGTGAAGTAGCGCAGCCGGTAGTTCTTCCAGCGTGCGCGCTTGATCTCGGCGGCCATGCCGGGTGAAACGGTCTTGCCGAACACCCAGACCTCTGAGCACTTGCTCATGACGGCGTTGCCGAAGAAAAGGCCGAGCTCCCGTTCGGTGGGTTTGCTGTCATCCATGAATTGTGGAAACAGCAGGTGCGGCGCGATGGGGATATAGCCTCTCTCCATGGCAAACCGGGAGTATTTCCGGGCTGCGGCCACATTGCGTTCCACATCTCCCGCATAGGGAGAGCAGATGTAGACGATAGGCCGAAAAGCACGAAGCGCTCGGTGCTCATCGTGCTCAATCTCCAGAAATGCCTGGTATGGCGTGGGATCAAGGTATCCTTCGCTGTTACGGATATCGACACTCATGAAAAGGACCTCCTTTCCGGGCGGGCTGTCACCCCCCATTCACTATCCACTGGAGGTGACAGCCCGCTTTTGACGAAGAAGGCTCAATCTTTTTTATAGAATTCTGTTTCGTAGCCATCTGCCCGGAGCAGCAGGCCGTCCGCCCAAGGCGGCGTGCGGCCCATCTGCTCACATACCGCGTCCAGCGACATGCGCGGATCAGCCTCGATGACCAGCTCGTCGTGGATATGCATGACGATGCTGCAGCACCGGAGCGTTTTCATGGCGTAGCACAGGATGTCGCGGGAGGTGGCCTGCACGATGTTTTCCACGAACTTGGGACCGTAGGTGTCGAGGCGCTCCCATTTCTTTGTGCCGCCGGTGCCCTCAAAAGTAATGCACTCGCCACCGAACTTGTTTGTACCGATCTTCGGCTTCACATATGCCAGGCTCCGTCCGGAGGGCAGCGTGATGAAGAGCATTCCGCTGCGGTAGGAAAAGAGGATGCCGTGGGTCTTGACGGTGCTGTGATACTTGACGGCCTCCATGGCCGCATGATCCACGTCCCACCAGAGCATCACGATGTGCGGATTGGATTGCCGCCAGGCTTCGACCAGCGGAGGAAGCTCATCCTCGGTCAGCCCCATTTCGATAGCGCCCATCGCTTTCAGGGCACCGACCGACCCGCCATAGCCGAGGGCCAATTCCGCGATCTTGCCTTTCTGCCGCAAATGACCGTTGATTCCGTGTTTCTCCACGGGGACCTTAAACATCTGTGAGGCGGAGGCGCAATAGATATCGCCGCCCTTGGCGAATACTTCCTGCCGCCAGGCCTCACCGGCCAGCCAGGCGATGACGCGGGCCTCAATTGCGGAAAAGTCAGACACGATGAACTTATTGCCGTCTTTGGGAATGAAGGCTGTGCGGATCAGCTGCGAGAGCGTATCTGGCACATCCTCATACAGCATTTCCACACTCTCATAATCACCGGCGCGAACGAGAGAGCGTGCCTCGGCCAGGTCCGGGAGATGATTCTGCGGCAGGTTTTGCATCTGGATCAGGCGGCCTGCCCATCGACCGGTACGGCTGCCGTAGAACTGGAACATCCCACGAGCGCGGCCATCCGCGCAGACAGCGTTGACCATGGACTGGTATTTCTTCACGCTGGATTTCGCCAACTGCTGCCGGAGGATCAGCACACGCTGCAGTTCCGGAGGAGCACCTTTGATGAGCTCGGCCACGACCTTTTTCCCGAGGCTGTCGGTCTCCATGCCGTTGTCAGACAGCCACTGTTTCATCTGCTGGACGCTGTTGGGATTGTCCAGTTCTGTCAGACGCTTCATGGCCTTTGTCAGCTCGGTCCGGGAACGGGTGTCCATGTCGATGGCCTGCCGGACCAGCGGAAGGTCGATTCTGACACCACGGTCGTTGATCTCCTGGTCGATGTGATACTCGTCCCATATGAAGTCCGGGACCGGAAATTTCTGCAGGCGTTCCTGGATGGACATCTCGGTTTCGACGTCTCGAACGTTGTAGCGTTTAAAGGCGGCCCACTTGACCGGCTCGTCTTCCGGACGGTTACGGGTGCGGCCATTGTTAGTCTTCGTGGGGATACAGGGCTGACAGAAGAGTTTGATCAGTTCCTTGCCCTCCGTGAGCTTCTGCTTTTCCAGTCCGAGGACAGCGCCGACGCCTTCCAGCGACAGCGGCAGTCCCATCGTGGCTGCCCAGATCATGGAGCAGCGCCAGCTATCAGGATTCAGGTACGGAGCCAATTCCGTAGAGAGTGGATGATTATCGTGGAAGGGATCGAGGCTCCGGCCCATGCGCTTCAGGTACTCGGACAAGCAAATGCGCTCAAACGCCGCGTTGAAAGCGGACTTGATGACGGTCTCATCCGTCAGGGCGTCCAGGACGTCATCCGGGATCTTCTCGCCGCACGCGAGGTCAATGACCTTCACCGGCCCGGCATCCACGCTGTACCCGAAAAGCAAAATCTCGAAATCCGGCGCTTCCACATAACGGTACACGCCGGACTTCTGCAAGCTGCAGCTGCTGAAGGTTTCGATATCGATGCTGAGTGTTTTCATATTCACCATCCTCAAAAGGGCTGGCAGCAGATGTCCGCCGCCAGCCCAGGTGCATTACTTCAGGTTCTTCATGCGCTCACGATGGTACTCATCGTCATGCGCGGCTTTCTTCGTCTCACGCTTATCACGACGGAAATCGAGGATTACGTTCTGGATGCCGACCACGGCCCAGGAGAGGACCACCAAGCAGAAACAGCCCAGCAGGATGTGCAGCAGCACGGAAGAAATCACAACTTCGTTCATTGTCTTATACCTCCAATCAGCTCAGGAAATCGTCGTCGTCATCGGTGGCGAAGTCGGACTCAGCGCTGGCCTTGCCGCCCAAGGGTTCACCGGCACGGATCAGCTGCAGGTTGTTGAGGCCGCAGGCGATACCGCGATTGCCGTTTGAGTTGAAGGCGTACAGCGTTATGCTGGCGCGGCCATAGACGCCGGAGTAGACTTCGGACCGGGTGAGTACCGGGTTCAGGTCCGCGTCCACGATGCCGGGAGCCGTGGCGGAGTTCGCGTTGATGAAGTACGCGCCTGCGTAGGCCGGATCGTCCGGGCGCTCCACATCGCCATCGCGCAGCGGCGTCTTGATGGAAGCCAGGGGCGGGACCGTGCGGCTGTTGCCCTTGAGCTTCGATTCGCCCTCGGCATAGGCGGCTTCGATGGCGGCCTTGATCTTGGCCACGGTCTTGGTGTCGGACTTGGGGATAATCAGGCTGACGCTGTACTTCGGAGCGCCGCCGTTGATGGACTTGGGCTCCCAGACGTTGGCGAAGCTCCAACGGGTGTCTTCGCCGGTGATGACCTTCATGGGATTCTTGGCAGTGGTTTTCTTAGCCATAATCTTTTCCTCCTCAGTTTTCACTGAAATCGAATTTTGCATTGCTCATGGCCGGACGCTTATCGCTGATCGGCACGAGCGCGGGTTTGCCCTGCGGTTTCTCGACGAGACCGGCAAGGACTTCTTCGAAGCGGGCCTTCCCGAGCAGCTTCTGCATGGCGGTCACGCCGAGGACTTTTTGCTCATACGGGTCAAAGCCAGCTTTGGTGACGGCTGCTGCGACAGCAGCCTCGTTGGTGTATCGCCGGTTGGAACGGCCCTCGACCAGCTTCCAGCCGGTCCACTCCTTGCCGCTGATCGCCTGCTGGAGCGCGTACTCCTTGATGTCAGTCGCCCACGAAACCAGGCCGTCCATGCGGGCGAGGATTTCTTCCACGTCATCATCCGTCAGGAGCGGCGGCACCTTGAAGTCATACCGGGCCAGCTCCATGTTGGCGTCAGCACGGGCGCGACATACAGTCTTAGCCTTACAGAATCCGCACCATTCGCCGCAGAGGAAGTTGCCGTCACCGGCGAAGGCGAGATCGGCTGCGGGCTTCAGAACTTCATCGGCCCAGCGGAGCAGGTCGTCTTTCGACAGCTCATAGGTGCTCAGGTTCTCCCGGCGAGGCTGGTAGATGGTCATGCGGACGGTGTCGATCTCATAGAGGCAGTCGAAGATCTCGAGAGCGCCAAGGCCGTAGCACATCATCTGCGGATTCTCTTCAGCGGAGACCAGCACGCCCAGGCCATACTTGAAATCGATGATCTGCAGGATGCCGTCCGCGATGATAATGCAGTCGGCGGTGCCGAATCCCTGCTCGACCCAGCGGCTGAAATCGACACGCTGCTCGATCAGGACCACCGGATCAGGACAAATCTCCTTGGCGGCTTCCACCTGTTCCAGCACATAGGCCGCATAGCCAGAAGCGCAGTCATCCATCTCCTGGTTGAAGAAGGACAGGTCCTCAGTGGGATCGTGAGCCTCCATGCCCAGCGCCTTGCGCAGCTTGTATTCGCAGAGGCTGTGAGCGTCGGTGCCCTCGGCGGCATAATCGCTGCCTTTGTCCTCATAGTTCTCACAGAGCCTTGCGGACGGCGGGCAGTGCAGCCAGCGGTGCGCAGAGGATGCGGAAAGCAGTGCGTGTTTATCAGGCATGTTCCAGTCCCTCCACATCTTCCAGCAGCGCTTTGTAGTTGGCGGGGTCGATGCCCGACAGCTTAGGTGCGCCGTACTTGAGCAGCAGCTCACGGATCTGGGCCGTATACCCCTTGCGGGACATGTCGGCCAGGATGGCGCGGACATCTTCCAGCTTCAGTTCCGGCTCTTTCGCCGGTTCCGGCGCGGCCTCCACGGCATCATCGTTTCCGCTGAACTGCTGGGCCAGCCAGTCGGCGGCCTCGCTAATAGCGGTAGCAACACTGCGCAGCTCTTCGATGGTCGCGGCCATATCGCTCATTTTGCTCACGGTGTTTTCCTCCTTCCTCGGATTGTCTCTGTGCGGCCAGGATCGTCAGCTTCCTTGCCAGCCTTGCGGATACTTGGCTGATCGCGATCAGCACGTCGATGACCTCGGTGTCCGCAGGGCTCTTGTTACGGGCTTCGTACATGTCGTTCACCTCCAGTCCGGAGCGGCTTGGCGTTTGCTCCTTACACTTCCCACTGGAGGCGAGGTAGGCCGTTTGACGAAGGTGGATGAACTTTTTTTGAAAAACTTCCGGCCACCATATCGGCAGCCGGAAACGCGTCGATTAGAAAAGGTCCGGGAACTCGGAAGCAAGCTGCTCTCTTGCCTTTTTCAGCCTGGAGAGAAAAGTTGTGCGTTTGACGGCAATGCTGTCCGCAATAGCGCTGTCGGTCAGCCCTTTCTGACGCAGCAGGCCAATCTCCCTGGCCTCGGGCATCAGCTCTTCCAGCCTGGCAAAGAGCATATCCATTTCAGCTTTGTCACAGAGAATGCTGTCGAACAGGGAATCCGGGTCCATCAGGGTGTCACCGAGAGAGACTTCATCGCCGTCATCGTTGGCGACAGGCGCGTCGAGGGAAATGGTGTCGCCTGCCGCGTGGAATTCGCAGTCCTGGCACATCCCGTCACAGAGCCACCACTTGCTGCGCGGGCACATGCAGTGTCCGTGAGCCTGCTCCCGTTTCCGGATGCGGGTGCGCCAGCGGTCGTATTCCTGAAACTGCTCTGGGGTGACGTCGAACCAGGTCCGGGTCTGCTTGTCATAGATGTGGTTGTCCTTATTTGGCATGATGCGTCCTTTCCGCCTGGACACCTCAGCGGAGGGACACATAAAGAGCCGGTCAGCGATGCGCCACCACTGACCGGCTGTGCCTGAAAAAGGCATGGCAAGGCACGGTGGGTGCATCGGGGTTGAAACGGCTGTGCCGCTTCTGGACTCCGTATGCATCCCGCCGCCTTAATGCGCATCTCAGGCTTTGAGATAGTTTTGTTTGCAGCCCGTCGGCTGCGATTGGCATAAGATTCGTTGCCGATTTCCTACGCCCAGAACAGGATACTTTTTTCAGCGCTGCCAGTCAGTATCAGCGGCTGACACCAAAAATCGGGTGACGTAACAATTGAAAATGTGGGATTTGGCAGGATTTTAGGCCGTATCGTTATCTGGAAGACGAATCGGTGCTTCTTCCGGCCCTGAAAACAAAAAAGCAGGCCCTCGCCTTGGTGTCAGCGGCTGAGACCTGTTACAGATATTAAATTTTCAGGTGAGCACAAAAAAGCGCCGACTGGAATGTCGGCGTGAGAGATGCGATGGTTTATTCAGCGTCGAAGTTCAGCTGCAGCGGATCGAAACCGCTGTTCTTGACAAAGTCCTGTACGTCCTGGATGGTATCCATATAGAAGCAGTCCAGGATGATTCCGTAGTAAGCAAGCGGCCCATACCGTTTCACGGTCAGGTGCGCCCGGTCAAGCAGGATGTCCGAAAGCCACGGCGGCAAGTGGAGCCCGACGCAGATGGCGACAACCTGGTCCAGATTATACTGCTTCCGTTCTTCTGTGCGCAGCCGGAGAAGCGTGCTCCTCGATATGGGGATTCTGCCGACCAGTTCATCGACTGTGCAGCGGCCTTTCATGATGTAGGCCAGAGCGCCGTGGAAGGAGAGCGGCATTTCATCCACCAGGCGGTCAGCAGCCCTCTGCATATCATTTATGGTCATCTTGCCGCTGAGGTCCAGGAACTTGAAGGCGTTTTCAACGGCCTCCTTGCTGTTCATCTGGCCAAAGGTATAGACGTATCGGTGATCCCCGGTGTACGTCTTGGAAAACCGGAGGCTGACCCTGTCGATGTGGGCGTTGGCCCAGCCGGAAAGGCGTGCGCCGTAGATCGTGTGAATGACGTTATCAGATTCGCAGTACACCACGTGCCCGTCCACATAGGCGAACTTACCGGACTGCATGATCCGCTTGAATTCCTTATCCTTTCTGTACAGTAGTGAGACGGACTTTCTGTCGATGACATAGGTCCCGTCACCGGAACAGCTGCCGATGTCAGAAAAAGCGAACGGGACGATGTAGTGGCCATCCACGAAGTTCAATGCGCCGAGTGCCGCGATATAACCCAGCTGAATCATACGCGCACGGACACTGGCCTTGGAGATGACATACTCGTCTGCGATCTTCCGGGCAACATACTCGTACCTGCGGCCATCATGGTCATAATATCCATCTTTCCGCTTGCCTTCGAAGGCATCCTTGTAGAGCCTGTCCACCGTCTCCAGCATGAACGACTTGGGCAGCAGAAGCCCATAGCTGCCGTACCGGGCCTGATACTCCATGAAGTATGTAGGGTCTGCCGTGTCTTTATCCTTGATAGCGGAGCGCCGGACCTTTTTCAGCTGCTTCAGGTCGTTGTTGTGCATGTCTTGCAGGCGGTAGAACAGATAGTGCCATTCATAATGGATGCACTCATGATAGATATCCAGGTCGTTGCCCATGCCGCCTTCCGCATGCGTGTTGATGACAATCGTGTTGGCGGGCACATGTTCTTCGACCGGTGGAGGATCGTCATGCTCTCCAGGCGCGCGGTCAGGCTGGACCAGTACGGTGCCCTCGTGGAAGAAAATGATGCTCCTGGTATCTCCGCGCTTATGCAGGGGCAGGCTGATCACGGAAAGATGCATCTTTTCCGTCAGGGCATGGGGACGGCGCAGCTTCTGGTCCTTGGCAGCGTCTGGGCAACGTTCAGCCCAGATCTCCTCGGCGTATTCGTCGATCTCGTCCCTGCGGAGGATGGGAACGAGATACTTATCCAGTTTCCATTCGCCTTCGTGTTCCGGCTTGCTCTCCAGCAGGCCGATGCGCTCAAACTCGCATTCCTCCTCATCCTCGCAGAAGCTGAACCACAGCTCCACATAGAAGGAATAAAAATCCGTATCGACACCGTCGGGCGTCTCCACGCGCAATTCCACCCGCAGTTCGATGTCGATCAGGAAATCGCACTGGTTCAGCCGCCAGTAGCTGAACCGGCGAAAGCAGCATTCACCGGGAATGATATGCTCGGACTTGACGGGGACGCCAACGATCTCCGTGAGCTCGCCGTCCACCAGCCGCTTGTTCAGCTCCTGGATGATGTAATTCTTGTAGTGCTTCATCAGGTAGTCGTCCATGTTCTGCACTTTGGGAACAAGGATGGTCTTGGGCTTCCTGGGCTTCTCAGGTTCAGAAACTTCATCCTCTTCATCTGTGGAAGCGGCAACCTGGGATTCTTCTTCCTCCTCCAGTTCTTCTTCCATGAGGATATCGTCTTTCTTTTTCATCGCGGCACCTCCTGTGCTGTGGTCGTAGTACTATTGATACATGGGGCTGGGCATCGGAACGGTCTCGCACCGGTCGTTTGCCATATGCAGATCACCCATGAGGCAAGCATTGAAAATAGCGCGGTTTCCAAACCGCCTGCGTATGTCGTCTATGGCGTCATCCAGGTCTTTCTGTTTTCCCCTGGGGACGTAGTCGTTGAAGATGTCCAGCTGCACCGGCGCGGACTCGCTGATCGGGTTAATCCCTCGGATGGTCAACGCCCGGACAGGTTTCAGCCAGGTGTAACGCGTCCGGAACAAATCATATCCCGCACATGCGATCTCGTAGGGGCTCTGGGAAGGATAGACCAGCGGTGTCTGCCACTGACACCAGCCCAGGTCCTTATCCCGGACAGATACCTGCACGGCCTTGGCCTGAATCTCATTGACCCGGAGGCGATGGCCTACGTCCTGGGCCAGCTCCAGCAGTACCAGCCAGACCTCATAATTGCTCTCGAGGTCGCGGGTACAAGTGATGCCGTGGCCCACGCTCTTGACTGGAGGAACATACCCGCTGGGCATGACCTGAGCGCCGTCCGTACCGTTGGCAAACTGGTATAGCATGATGCCGTTCTTGCCGAGCTTCTGACGAATCAGGCGCGGGTCGGCGTTGGCCAGGTCGCCAATGGTCTGGCAGCCCAGCAGGGTCAGCTTCCGCGTTGTGGCGGGTCCCACATATAGCAGGTCGGATACAGGCAGCGGCCACACCTTTTCCTTATACTCCGTGCGGGGGATAACAGTGACCGCGTTGGGTTTTTTCATGTCGCTGCCAAGCTTGGCAAAAATCTTCGAAAAGCTGACGCCGATGGAGACGGTGAGCCCGGTCTCGCTTTCGACGGTTTTGCGGATTTCCTCTGCGGTCTGAAAGCCAATTCCCTCCACATCGTTCGTGAAGGGAAGCTGTATCCAGTTCTCGTCCATACCGAAAGGCTCGATGACTTCAGAGTAGCGCTGGTAGATGCGCCTCACGATCCGAGAATACTTCAGGTACAAATCGTAATGCGGGTCTACCATGATCAGGCCGGGGCACGCCTGCTTTGCCTGCCAATTGGCCATGCCCGTCTTCACGCCGCTGCGCTTGGCGGGGTAGCTGGCTGTCAGCACGATGCCATGTCGGTTCTCCGTCGAGCCACAAACCGCTACCTTCTTTCCTTTGAGCTGGGGCTGCTCGTTCATCTCCACGCTGGCATAAAAGCAGTTCAGGTCGCTGTGCAGGATTACGCTCATCCATCATCCCTCCTCCGGCACGGTGTCAGATTTCCCAATGGAGCTGTGCCTTACGCCGGAAGGATAGCATAAAAATATTATCCGCTCAACAGCCTATTGCGAACATATGTACCACTGATAAAATTTAATATTTCGGCATCCACAAATCGAAAAGAATAAATATTTTATCCGTTTGGTATTGCAAATGCTCGTATCTTGTGATATGATACATACACCGACCCATGTGAGGAGGATTCCGTATGAAGAAGCTAACAGGCGGAAACATCACCACGATTGCAGAAGCGAAGGAAGCCAGTACGCTTGCCTTCAATAAGAAGCAGTATGGTGATCTGATTCATGCTCGGCGTACCCACCTGGGATTGTCCCAAGCGCAGCTTGCCCAGAAGCTGGGGGTTCAGAAGGCATATGTGACGCACTGGGAAGCTGGACGTTCACGCCCGGATCTCAACCTGATCCCCGCCCTCTGCAGCGAACTGGGCATCAGCATTGCGGCTTTCTTCAATGCTCCAGCCAGCGCCGACAGCCTGTCTGAGGCAGAGCAGCGGCATATAGAGGAATACAGGAGCATCAGCGCTCGGGACCGCCTTATACTTGACACTACCCTTTCGAAGATGGCAGAGATTGCCATGACGGAGCTGTGGGACCGGTGCAGGACCCAGTTCCATGTCATCTACCACAACTATCAGCAGGCCGCCGCTGGTACCGGTATCATGCTGGAAGCAGAAGACTCCGGAGAACCTGTCTTTATTAGGAATACATGGGAATCTGACCGCGCCGATGAGATTGTTACTGTCAACGGCGCATCTATGGAACCTGATTTCCATGACGGCCAGGATGTATATGTCGAACACACGCGGGATTTGGAAATCGGCGAGATCGGCCTGTTTGTCATCAATGGCGATGGTTTCATTAAGCAATATCAGGGCGATCACCTCCATTCCCTGAATCCGGAGTACGACGATATTCAACTCCATGAGTTCGACGACGCGCATACTGTTGGCAGAGTACTCGGTGTGGTGAATAAGAGCGATTATCCCACCAGAGAAGAGCAAGCTGTTCTGGACGAGATTCAGCGGGAAAAGAAGTAAAAGGCCTGAAGATATGATAGATTTTCCTGAACGGGAGCACCGTTCGGCTTATTTTCTGCACCTTTTTGGAGGCGATTGCGATGGCGGAGGCTGTCAAATACAAGAAGGAATACATTGAGGTGGAAGTCCACTTCGCTGCTGACGGAACCATGCTTCCCCGTGTCATCGAATGGGAAGACGGTCACAAGTATGAGATCGACCGCGTGCTGAAGATTCAGCCCGCCCCGGCGATGAAAGCTGGTGGTCAGGGTGACCGGTATACGGTCATGATCGGTGGACAGCAGCGGTACTTGTTTTTTGAGCACAGTCCCGAATACGGGAACGAGAAAATTGGCAAATGGTTTGTAGAAAGACGGGTGGGATAGATGCCGAAGGTATCCGATGTTCCTCAGCGTATTCTGAGATACATCTCTGATTATGATGGGCAGCATGGATTCTCTCCGACAATCCGCGAAATTTGTGCGGGGATTGGCATCTGCTCCTCCAGCACCGTGCACCGGCATGTGAACAAGCTGAAAGAGCAAGGTATCCTGATAGAGACGAAACCTGGCTGCCCTCGGTCGCTGGCGATCAGCAGCACTGTGAATCTCGATACAACCGTGACTGAAGCAAAACACCTATGCCTGCAGACATCGGACGGCGGCACTCTGATCCTGGACTGCAAGGAAGTCAACGGTCGGTTGGAGTTCAACGGACCGATTAAGGCCACCGGTCTGCATAGTACACAGTCAAAGATCATAGGCTGCCGGGAACTGGACGAGGACGCTTACTACGAAGCCATGGTCATGTGAGGTGAGACAGATGGAGAATGAAGTCAGGGTGAAGGTCGTGCCCAGGAGCAAGCGTGTGGCTTTCACTGGTTACCGGCCACAGAAGATGCCCTTTGGGTTTGACGAACAGGATGAGCGCTGCGTTGATTTCAAGAAGCGCCTGCACGACACGATAGAGAGTTTCATCTGGCAAGGCTATCAGCATTTCATCTCCGGCGGTGCACTCGGGATGGATATGTACGCAGCAGAAGCGGTGCTGGACCTGAAGAAGCAGTACCCGGAAATCATGCTGGAAATGGTATCGCCGTTTGACACCCAGGCCGCGAAGTGGGCACCGGAGTATCGCCAGCGGCATGACACTCTGTTCGACAAGGCAGATATCGTCACGGCAACAGGGCACCAGTACACGAAGTCATGTATGTTTGCTCGGAACAGATACCTCGTGGATAATGCGGATATGCTGCTGGCAGCATACGATGGACAGCCGGGCGGGACGGAGATGACGATACGGTATGCCAAGCAAATGGGTATACAGGTGTGTTGCATCCCACCGTGCCGTGCGCAAAAGGCACAGCAATAAAAAGGCGATTCCGGCTACCACGACGGCAGCCGGAATCTTTATGTCGTTAGAAGCAGTCAGGAAATTCACTGGCGAGCTTTTCTTGCGCTCGCTTCAGGCGAGAGAGAAAGGTGGTGCGCTTGATCTTAAGGGCGTCTCCGATGGCCTCATCCGTCCAACCCTTCTGACGGAGCCTGCCGATCTCCCTGGCTTCTGGCATCAGCTCGTCCAGACGCGCAAGAAGCTGGCGCAGTTCTTCTTTTTCACACATGGCGCTGACGAACAACGAGGCAGGGTCCATCAGGGTATCGGCAAGGGTGACTTCATCGCCGTCCTCGTTCGCTACAGGAGCGTCCAGTGAGATGGTGTCACCGGAAGCGCGATACTCGCAGTCCTGGCACATGCAGTCGCACAGCCACCATTTGCTGCGGGGGCACATGCAGCGTCCGTGGTATTGCTCACGCTTACGGATTCGCGTACGCCAGCGGTCATACTCTTCGTACTGTTCAGGGGTGACCTCGAACCAGGTCCGGGTCTGCTTGTCGTAGATGTGGTTCTGAGTTCCATGATCGTCTTTGATTCTCACAATGCGGGCCCTCCTACGACCCCACAGCCGCCGGTCGGCGTGGAGAAGCGGAGAGCCCGTTTGGGTGCCAGCGGCAAAATGGACGCAGAAATCCCACCCGTAGCGGGAGAACAATGTCTCCGCTTCAGATTGCGTCCAGCTGTTCGCGTGCTGGCGTAGTATTCAGTTGTCGGTATCACCTCGGTGGCAAACAGTTCCTCTTTGTGCACTCGGAACGATCACGTTGGTGACCCGGAGCCTTTTAGCGTCATGCTCAGGACGTTAAGTTCTAATAGTTTTGTGAGATGCAGCACCTCCCTTTTTAGTGCTATTACTCCCTTGCGTCTTTGGCCATGAAGTCGAGTTCTGCAAATACTTCACTGTAATACTGCGGATTCAAGGTTTCTATTGAATCAGCACCGTATTTTCGTAAGACATATCTCATCGCTTCCATTCCCAAGAAGGCTGCAACCTCAGTGGCGGCATTTTCAATGCTAATCACCCAATCCATGCGAGAAACCATTTTTTCACCCTCCTGATGAAGCTTTTTATGCGGTGACTCATTGTCATCCGGAGAATATTTCGTCGTGCATCCAAACTTTAATGTCTGTCATCGCAGTCATGATGTTGCGGATGGCGATCAAGTGTGATATAATCTTCCTCACAGGGCTTCAGGTAGGAAGTTCCTTCCCGAAGCCCGCATACACACTATACAAAATGGGGTCTTCGAACCGCGTACATGAGCGTACATTGGCATACATCACCGCGTACAGGAAGGAGGAAGATTAGTGAGGCTCTGTGACCTGGCTCACATTTTTCATAAATACAAGCGAGATAGATCTGAAGATGTAGCTATGTGCATCATGATTCTCACAGATGCTATCCTCGATGATGTTTCCTTGGGTGTGATTGGAAATTCCGGGAAAGAGAAGAACCCACTTTATGCATTGTCGAAATCAACCTTGCAGGCCATTTATAACGGAAGACGTAAAATTCCACAGGAGGCAGCAGCTGCACTGCTTAGTAGAGCAGACGAGGAACAATTCGCAGAATTCGTTAACGATTATTCCTTTGATGCCCGTGTCCAAATGTCGGAGGACGTGTCTGCGTATGGCTTTGATGCTCAGCCGGACGATGTCGCAGAAATCTGTGCTAACATCATGTTCCAAATCATCAATCTCCGTGCTGAAGGCAAAGACGATGAGGTAACGACACTTACATACCGACGAAAAGAGACTGGAAAGCGGATAAAAAATATCGCCCCTGCGACAATTGAACGCAGAGGCGACAAACTCCATATTTGTGGCGAAGAGATTATTATCCGGAAGGAAATCTATCCAGACGATGAAAGAAAAGGTCTTAGGTGTTTCCAAGCAGTATGCGATGCATATGCTGAAGCTTTGAGAATCACAGACCGTGTTATTACTGAAGACGACCTTCCGTCTCTTCCTAAATGGTGTCAGGAGGATTTTGCTGACCAACAAGAGTGTTATTTCAGCGCCGAAGGTATTCAACACTCTATCCGGGATGTATTTGACGACGGTGAAGATGAGTTTAAACTACTGAAAAAAGACGCCTGGCAAGGCATCAACATGACATATCGTAAACGATATGATACTGGTTATGATCGGCTGATTGCTGTTCTGGAGAAAATAACGAATACGAGACTGGATTTGTCGGCATTGGTTCAGATTCGCAATCTCATCGGAAACATGGAGAGGAAAGGGATCTGTCATATTCTCGTGAATGACGGAACGATAGATTCGTGGGTACGGAAAGATGCTTAAACTATTTAATTCGACTTTTGAAGTATCGCTCCGGCTGATGTTGCTGCTTTCTGTGGCAAATGATGTGCCAATGTCGGTAGACCGTATTGCCGCCTACGATGTAATGACCATATATAGTAGAGAATTTGGGCTCTCGGACGAAGTGCTTCATGGAGATAACGAGTTTGGCTTGAGCGAATTCGCCTCACGTAGAAGCAAAACACAGGCAGCTTTAAGAGAACTGGTCCTGAAAGGATCTGTAAAAGCGATTACTTCAGATAAGGGCTTCTCTTATCAAATAACACCTGCAGGAAAGAGTGTGGCCGAGAAAATGGTTACACAGTATGCAACAAGCTATAAGCGGCTGGCAAGAATCACAGTGGAAAAATACCATCTGAAAACAGACATGGATATTATGGCAACAATCAACACAACATCCGAGGAATCTCTGAGGAGGTAAATGGCATGGCTGGATTCTACATAAAGCGAGTTATCGCGAAGAGCGATACAAAGCCAACGTCATCTGTTGAGTTGACCGAGGGCCTGAATATTATCCAGGGGCGTTCCGATACGGGAAAGTCCTGCATTGTAAAGTGTATCGAATTTGTATTTGGCGGCGACATGAAGCACTTGCGGACGCCTTTCAAGGAATCGTCTGGTTTCAATGAAGCTATAGTTGTTATATGCACAGACGAGGGTGATATTACCATTTCAAGAAAGGTTGGCAAGAATACTGTTGAGGTATCTGCGCCGGAGATAGATTGGATTGAAGACGGAACATATGCATTAAAGAAACCTCCGAAAACAGCCAAAAATCCGAAGCCCGTTCTTAATGAAATCATGATGCATCTTCTGGGTTTTGATGAGGAGCCGGAGGTAACAAAGAATGCTCGATTCGATAAAGAGCGCATGACTTGGGCCAGCCTCCTCCGTTTACTCTACATCAAAGAAGGCTGTATTGATGCAGAAGAAGCTATATTTGAACCGACAGATAACTATGAAAAGACTCCTTTCTTATCGTCGATTCTATATCTGATCTATGGGCATGACTTTGGTAATGCTGATGCCCAAACAAAAAAGGAAATCAAGAAAGCGCGGCGTGAAGCTGTAAAAGAATATCTAAGTGGAAAGATTCAGTTAGCCGCTGATCGGCGCAAAGAATTAGAGAAGCAATTACATCAGTTTGACGCGCTGAATGTCGAGCAGACAATAACGGATATGGTAGCTTCTCTGAATGCAACCGAGCGTTCAATTTCTGAGGCCCTGGAGAAAAGCAAGGGGCTGCTTGCCGAAATAATGCAGGGAGAAAAAAGGCTTGCACAATGCAACGTTCTTCTTTCTCGATACGAATATCTACGAAGCCAGTATAAAGCAGACATACAAAGGCTTTCATTCATAGTTGAAGGAGAACAGGAAACCAAGAAACTCCCGATAGTATCGACCTGCCCTTTTTGTGAAGGGAAAATTGTTCACCGGCAAAAAGAGACGTTTGTTGATGCATCCAAAGCAGAACTGACACGGATCATTGCTCAATTGGAGGGACTTGATACCGCAGAGAAAAACGTTCAGCGAGAGAAGCTTGAAATCGAAGCATCCCTGAAAAGGCTTCGTGAAGAGCGTGAAGATATTGAAAGACTTATCAGAGATGAGTTGAAGCCCAAGTCTGCTGAGCTGGAAGCTTCGATAAGTGCGCTCAAAGCGTATATTAGGCTTTCCGAAGAGATGCGGGTAGTGGTTACATACGCCCATGACTGGGAGACAGATATCGATTCCTATGACGCCACTGAAGAAACCGAAACACCGCTGGTATATCATCCAAAGGATTATTTCGACAGTGAATTTCAGACTGGCATGACAGAAAATGCAGAAGCCATTCTATCAGAATGCAGGTACCCCAATTTTACTGCTGCCCGATTTGATATTCCAACATTTGACATCGAAGTAAATGGCGAGGCAAAAGCAACGAGCCATGGGAAAGGATATCGTTCCTATCTGAACACCGTTGTTGCATTGATGTTCAGGAAGTATCTCATGGAACACGCGGTTTACAATCCTGGCATCCTTATCTTAGACACGCCACTTCATGGGCTTGATGAAGAAGCTGCGGAAGACGCCCCTGAAAGCATGAGAACAGGGCTGTTCACCTATTTTATGAACCATCAAGAGGGACAATTGATCATTATTGAGAACTTGGATCACATTCCACATTTGGAATTTGACAAGAGCGGAGCCAATGTTATTACATTCACTAAAAGACTTGATGATGGACGATATGGGTTTCTAAGCGAAGTCTATTAACCACTGTCGGCAACAATAACCGACCGAATACGGAGGAAGAATAATGCATATCACTTACAAAAAACTCTGGAAACTGCTGATCGACCGTGAAATGAATAAGCAAGACTTAAAGAAAAAGTGCAACATTAGTTCTGCCTCTGTGGCCAAACTCGGTAAATGCGAGAATATTACTACTGATGTGCTTGTTCGCATTTGTGAAGGCTTGAACTGCAGACTCGAAGACATTATGGACCTGGAAGAGGATACGCCTACTGCGGCTACGCAGCAGTAATCCTTTCGGAGGAGGACCAAGAAAAATGCTTGAGAAAGACAAAATCGTTCTGCGTGACACTAGCCCATATAATGCAGCGATCACACGGGAACAATTCCTGTTTTACGAAGTCAGAACCACGGCGAAACTGGTCTGTGAAGGGCTAAACAATGATGAGGTTGTGGACCGCATCGTAAAAGAAAACCTGTTTCAGTACCCAACAGAAAAGTCCGTGAAGAAGATGGCCCTTGCCTGCCTCCGTAGGCTCGAAGCTCTCGAAGACCGGACGTTGGTGGAAGCTATCGCCGATCAGCCCAGTGACGTGTCCAGACAGATCTGCCTTTATGCCATGATGCGCCAGTATCGCCTTGTTCAGGACTTTATGCTGACGGTCATCGGCGAGAAGTACAGAAAATTGGACAGCTCATTTGGTAAGATAGACTTGAACGTATTCTTCCAACGGCTGCAGGAGCAGGATGACTGGGTGGCCACATGGAGTGAGAGCACCATCACAAAGCTCAAGCAGGTGCTACAGAAGCTGCTGGTGGACAACGAGTATCTGGACAGCGCTGATGCTACCCGCCTAAACCCTGTGCTCATCAGCCCGCTGCTGGAGAATGCGATCCGCGCTGATGGCCAGGAATACTTGCTCCCCGCCTTCAACTGTTTATCGTAAGGAGAAACGCCGCAAATGAGTGAGCTAATGCAAAGGCTGGATAATCTCCGGGCGCTGATACAGACGCCCGAGTTCCTGGAAGGAAAAGGCCTCAGCAATGAGGTCAACATCCGCATCTTCTGCTATGACCCAAAGCAGGAAATGGCGGTGCGCTATTTCACCGAAACACTGGTTACGGACCAGAGCCTGAACTGCCACGTGATCGAGTATAACCTCTACCGCGTCTTCCTCTCCATTTGCGACGACAAGCGGATCACCGACCGGGTCGCCCAGCAGGAAGAGAAAAAGGGAAAGCAGTTCGTGCTGGATCAGATGAAGCGCATGGCCAACAATACGGCTTTTGTGAACAAGATGCAGTATGAGCCTCACAACAAGGGCGACGTGCTGCTGATCACCGGCGTCGGTGAGGCGTTCCCCTTCATCCGGGTCCATGCCCTGCTGGACGCGATGCAGCCATATTTCTCCGACGTGCCTGTGCTGGTCATGTACCCCGGCACCTATGATGGCCACTATGTCAAACTGTTCGACAAGCTCACGCCCAATCCGTACTACCGGGCGTTCAATGTGATTTGAGGAGGAGACACCGCATGAGAATACAGGACATGTTCGCAAAAGGCATTGATCGCCCGATTAACGGTGTCGTCAAGGTCAACCAGGACGAGCTGGATATCCTGGTGCAGGAACTGGATGAGTACGTCATCACCCGGGAACTGAAAAAGCACATCATCACCTTCTTCAATAACTACCTGGAGTCTTTCAACGCCCCGACCGCCGATATCGGCGTGTGGATCTCCGGCTTCTTCGGCAGTGGTAAATCTCACTTCCTAAAGATGCTGTCCTACCTGCTGCAGAACCGTGAAGTCAACGGTGTCCGCACCGTGGAGCGTTTCCGCCATAAGCCTGAGCTGGCGGATGACCCCGCCACCTTCATGCTGATCGACCGCGCGACCCGCTCTGGCCATACGGATACGATCCTGTTCAACATCGATATCGAAGGCTCCATCAATAAGGACAAGACCGCCGTGCTGCGCGTCTTTGCCAAAATGTTCTATACCTATCTGGGCTACTACGGCGAAAACCTGAAGGTGGCCAAGCTGGAGCAGTTCATCGACCGCAAGGGCAAGACTGCCGAATTCCGTCGTGTTTTCGAGGAAAAGAACGCTGCTCCCTGGGTGGAATCCCGAGACGCCTACGCCTTCTTTGAGGACGACATCGTCGCCACCCTCATGGAAGTCCTGGGCATGAGCGAACAGGCCGCCACCAACTGGTTCAACGGCGCGGAGACCGTGGAGACCTCCATCGCGCAGTTGGTGTCGGAGATCAAGGAATATGTGGACAGTAAGCCTGATGACTTCCGACTGCTGTTCATGATCGACGAGGTCGGCCAGTATGTTGGCGGCGACACCGATCTGCTCATCAACCTGCAGAGTCTGGTGGAAGACATCGGCAGCAAGTGCGGCGGCAAAGTCTGGGTGGTCTGCACAGGCCAGGAAGCCGTGGATGAAATCATCAAGACTCGCGAGAATGAATTTTCACGCATTCAGGCGCGTTTCAAAACCCGTCTGTCCCTGTCCTCCTCCTCTGCGGATGAGGTCATCCAGAAGCGTATTCTGTTGAAGAAGGACGATGTGGAGCCGCAGCTGGAGCAGGTCTACAACGCCAACGACTCTGTGCTCAGGAACCTGTTCTCCTTCACCGATGCCGTGCTGGACATCAAGGGCTTTAGCGGCCCCGGTGAATTCGCTCGGAACTTCCCGTTCGTGCCGTATCAGTTCATTCTGATGCAAAAAGTCTTTGCCGAGATCCGCAAGCACGGCAATTCCGGCAAGCACCTCTCCGGTGGTGAACGTTCCATGCTCTCCGGTTTCCAGGAGGCGGCGCAGAAGATTGAGGACAAGGACGAGTACGCCCTGGCTCCGTTCTATCTGTTCTATGATACCGTACACACCTTCTTGGACAGCTCCATTCGCCGAGTAATCGAGCGCTGCCAGCGTGCCGCCGATGACGGCAACGGCATCGAGCCGCAGGACGTGAATGTGCTGAAGCTCCTGTATCTGGTGCGCTATGTGGATGATGTAAAGGCCAATCTGGACAACATCGTCATCCTGATGGCGGACGACATCCGTCTGGATAAAATCACCATGCGGGAACAGGTGCGCGGCTCTCTGGACCGCCTGCTCAGCCAGAACTACATTGGCCGCACCGGCGACACCTATAACTTCCTGACCGATGAGGAGCAGGACATTCAGCGGGAAATCAAAAATACCGCCGTACCGAACTCTGATATCATCCGCAGCATCTCTCAGATGGTGTTCGCGGATATCTATACCGCAAAGAAATACCGCTATTCCGGCAGGTACGACTTCACCTTCGATCAGATGGTGGATGGCCAGCCAAACGGCGTGTTGACCGGCGGCATGCTGCTTCGTGTGCTGACGGCGGCCTCCGACCCCGTAGAGAAGACTGAAATGCGCCTGGTGACTGAGTCCAAGGGGCAGGCCATCATCGTGCTGGCGGACAACCCCTATTACGAATCACTGGAAAGCGCGATGAAGATCCGCAAGTACGTGAAAGGCCGCAACGTCAGTCAGCTGCCCAAGTCCGTGCAGGACATCATCCGCGATCAGCAGGATGAGGCTGCGAATTATGAGATGCGAGCTGCTGCTTTCCTGGCGGAGGCCATCGCCACAGGCCGGTTCTATGTGGATGGCGAGTCCATCGATATCCGCCCCGGCAATGTGTCCGTCTCCGAGACCGATGCGGAGAAGCGCGACCTGAAAGTCAAGCAGGCCCGCGCCCGCAGCGTTATCGATCAGGCACTGGAGTATCTGGTTTCCCACGTCTACAGCGACTTGGGGTTGATTACGAAGTTCGCGGAAACCGATGACGATGTCCTCGCCATCCTACGCGGCACGGAGATCGCCATTGAGGGCACCGAACCCAACCGGGATGCCGCCGCCAAGGTGGAGGAATTCCTGGAAGTGCAGCACAACATGAACCGCAATACTACCATGGACGATGTGCAGAAGCGCTACCAGGCCAAGCCCTACGGCTGGCGCGAGATCGACATCGCCGCTGTGGTAGCCATGCTGATCCAGCAGCAGAAGGTGACCATCAAATACGGCGGCGTGACCATCCAGCCGGACAATCCGAAGCTGACGGACATGCTGCGCAAAAGGACCGAAATCGGCAGGACGACCATCTCCAAGCGTCAGACGCCCCGAGTGCAGGACATCCGCGAGGTACGCGAGTTTATGCGGGACTTCTTCCCCGAGAAGATGAATGTGCCGGAGGATGAGGATGGCCTGATCCGTTATATCGTGGATGCCTTCACTGGCGAGCTGCAGCATTATACCGATCTGCTGGCCAAGTATCAGGGCCACAAATATCCGGATCAGGCCAAGGTGGACAAGGCCATCGCACTGGTGAAGGACGTGCTGTCCCAGCAGAACGACAACATAGCTCTGATCCGTCGTGTCATTGAGCGCGAAGACGACCTTTACACCATGCACGAATCGATGCAGGAAGTAGAGGAATTCTTCAAATCCCGCGTTGCGCTGTTCGATTCCGCCACGCGCTTTGAGCAGGGCCTCCGCCATGACCTGGACTATATTGCCAAGGATACCGAAGCTAATACTGCCCTTAACCGCATCCGCCTGATCACCATGGTGCAGTCTGGGGCGAAGTTCGATTATAGCCGTCTGCCAGAGCTGAACGAGCTGATGGCCAAGGTGAAGGCCAGCCATGACGCCATGCTGGACGCGAAGCGCGAAGAGCTGCTGGAGATCGTCCGGCAGTGCATGGCGGACATCCATCAAGCTGCTGGGGACGACATGAATGCCCGCAATGTTTCCGCTACGGCAGATACATTCTATGATCAAAAGAAGCAACAGATCGCCACAACGACAGAGCTCGCGCTGCTGGATGGCCTGATTCCGCCCATGTGGCAGTATAAGGACACTACGCTGGATAAGATCGAAGCGATTGTCAACCCGCCCAAGCCTAAGCCTCCCGTGGTTCCTGTTCCTGGCAGCGGCTCGACAATGAAAGAGCTTCCCAAGAAGATTTATAAAACCATCCATCGCCAGGCCATGTTCCCTGCCAGGACGTTAGAGACCGAGGAAGAAATCGACGCTTACATCGAGAAGATCCGCGCCAACATGAAGCAACTGCTCCACGGCTGCGACGGCATTAAACTGAGCTGAGAGGTGCAATCATGGATAAGAACGCAATCAAGAAATACGCGGTGTGGGCGCGGCGAGAGTTGATCGACCGCGTCACCAAGCGCGCCGCTGTGTATGGCATCACCGAAAAGGATATGGGCGATCCCAATGCGGACAGCGTGAATGGCCATCTGCTGACCGCCGCAGAAAAGCGGCAGCGACAGGCCTTGATTCGTCGTATCCAGGAGAAGGGCTATCAGCAGGTGATGGAAGAGGTGGCCTACACCTGGTTTAACCGCTTTGCAGCCCTGCGGTTCATGGAGGTCAACGGCTACTTGCCCACCCACATTCGGGTGTTCACGGATGACGAAGGCCGGTTCAAGCCGCAGATTCTGGCGGAGGCTATACACCTGGAGCTGGATGGCCTGAACATGGAAAAGGTCTATCAGCTGAAGGACGCCAACCAGGAAGAGAAGCTGTTCAAGTACCTGCTGATCGTGCAGTGCAATGCCTTGAACAGCATCCTGCCCGGCATGTTCCAGAAGATTGAAGACTATACCGAACTGCTGCTGCCAGATTACCTGCTGCGCGAAGGCAGCGTCATCGAGCAGATGATTACCCTGATTCCGGAGGATGACTGGAAGGATCAGGTGCAGATCATCGGCTGGCTGTATCAGTATTACAACACGGAGCCAAAAGATAAGGTCTTTGCCGACCTGAAGAAGAATATCAAGATCAGCAAGCAGAACATTCCTGCCGCTACTCAGCTGTTCACCCCGGACTGGATCGTCCACTACATGGTGGAGAACAGCCTGGGCCGTCTCTGGGTGGAAGGACATCCGTCTGCCCGGGAGAAGTATCTGCCCGCGCACAATGCGGATGGGTCTGTCCATGTGGAAGATGGCAAGTGGAACTACTATCTGGAAGAAGCTGAGCAAGAGCCAGAAGTGCAGGCACAGCTGGCAGAAATTAGAAAATGGCATGCTGCCCTGAAACCGGAAGAAATCCTCGCCATCGATCCCTGTGCCGGTTCCGGTCATATCCTCTGTGTGCTGTTTGACGTGCTGGTCAATATCTATGAGGACTACGGCTATACCGCCCGCGAGGCGGCGGTCAGTATCGTGCAGAACAACCTGTGGGGTCTGGACATTGACGACCGTGCCGCACAGCTGGCGTACTTTACCGTGATGATGAAAGCCCGGCAGTATGATCGGCGCTTCTTCAGCAAGGGTGTGCAACCGCATGTCTACGCCATCCAGGAAAGCAACAGCATCAACCGGGAGCACCTGAATTATCTGGGGCGCGGTCTGAGCGACATCGAGCGGAACAACGCCCTCAATCAGATGAATGCCCTGCTGGGCGAGTTCATCGACGCCAAGGAGTACGGCTCCATCCTGCAGCCCAGGGAATATGACTGGGCTTTGCTGTCGCGCTTTGTGGACGATACCACGCCGATGCGGCAGATGACCTTTGGCGAGGCTGGGATGGATGCCACGCAGGCGGAGCTGCGGTGGATGATTGCACAGGGGCAGGCACTGACAAGAAAGTACCATGTAGTCATCACAAATCCGCCTTACATGGGTCTTCGTAATATGGGACAAGCGCTCTTTGATAGAGCAATGAGTGATTATCCTATGACTAAGCAAGACCTGTTTGGTGTTATGATGGAGCGTTGTCTTGAAGGATTCACACTTCAAGATGGCTACGGTGCAATGATAACGCAGCACGTTTGGATGTTTACATCCGGATTTGAAAAATATCGCGCGTCAAGTATTACGCAGGAGCATACCATTGATACCCTCGTTCATTTGGGCACGCGTGCATTTGAAGAAATATCGGGTGAAGTCGTTCAAACATGTACTTTTGTGATTAGGAAGAAGAGAATCAATAATTATATTGCGCACTATGTCAGACTTGTGTCTGAAGGTAACGCATCCGAGAAAGAGGCAGCCTATCTTAGTGGAGCTAAACGATTCTCACAAGTCGATAGTGTTTTTTCTAAGATTCCTGGCAATCCTATCTGCTATTGGTTTGGAAAGGCTTTGTATCAAGCGTTCGAGAGCAATCCACTGATAGGAGATATTTCGAATACAAGACAGGGATTAAAAACATCCGATGACAAACGATTTGTCAGGTATTTTTACGAAGTTTCTGTAGATAAAATCGCTGGTTTTGTTGCAACCATGGAAGAAGCCAACCGTTCCGGGAAGAAGTGGTTCTGGTTAAATAAAGGAGCCCAAATTAGATGGTATGGGAACAATCTATTTCTCATCAACTGGGAAAATGATGGTCAAGAAGTAAAAGAATATGCAACCCAAGTTGCTGGATCATATAGCAAAAATATTACCGCTATTGATGCTTATTTTAAGCCGAGTATATCTTGGGCACAAATTGCTATATCTCATCCTGCGTTCCGGGTAGTTCCTCAGGGTTATATCTTTGCATCTGCCGGTCCATCACTGTTCGTCAATGATGAGAGACAACGGATGTATGTGATTGCCTTGTTAAACAGTGTTGTGACGCAGGAAATACTAAACGCTATCAACCCCACCATCAATTTTGGCGTTAGCGACATTCTGAAGGTTCCGTTTATATTCGTTCCAACTATCTGCGATAAAGTTAGTTCACTATCTTCTGCAGCGGTTGAATACTGTAAAACAGACTGGGACTCCTTCGAAACCTCCTGGAACTTCCAGCGTCATCCCCTCGTCACCCCTGCCATCGACCAGCACTACCTGCGCTTGGCCGACTGCTGGCGTGACTGGGAACGTGCCTGCGATGAGCGCTTTGCCCAGCTGAAGGCCAATGAGGAAGAGCTGAACCGCATCTTTATCGAAATCTACGGCCTGCAGGACGAGTTAACCCCGCAGGTGGACGACAAGGACGTGACTGTCCGCAAAGCCGACCTTGGCCGCGACATCCGCAGCCTGATCTCCTACGCCGTGGGGTGCATGTTAGGGCGGTATTCTCTGGACAAGCCCGGCCTGGCTTTCGCAGGCGGTAACTGGCAGGAATGGCTGGCACAGCAGGACGCCATGACCTATGCACCGGACAAGGACGGCATCCTGCCCATTACGGACGATGAGTACTTCTGCGACGACATCGTGACCATCTTCGTAGACTGGGTGAAGACGGTTTACGGCGCAGCCACACTGGAAGAGAACCTTACGTTCATCGCCAACGCGCTGGGCGGCAAGGGCTCTCCGCGTGAGGTCATACGGGAGTACTTCCTGAACGACTTCTATAAGGATCACCTGAAGATCTACCAGAGGCGGCCCATCTACTGGCTCTTCGACAGTGGCAAGAAGAACGGCTTCAAGGCCCTGGTGTACATGCACCGCTGGCAGCCGGATACCATCGCCCGTGTCCGCACGGACTATGTGCACGAAATGCAGAGCCGATACCGTACCGCCATAGCAGACGTAGAGCAGCGCATAAACGGTGCTTCCACCTCTGAGCGCGTGAAGCTGACCAAACGACTGACTGCCCTGCAGGCGCAGGCGGAGGAGCTACGGAAATATGAGGAGAAGGTGCACCATCTGGCTGACCAGATGATCGGCATCGATCTGGATGATGGCGTGAAAGTCAATTATGCCAAGTTTGCGGATGTGCTGGCAGCAATAAAGTGAGGTGTTATCATTGGAGCCGACATTGCTCTGGACGATCATTGGTGCCATTGGGAGCTCTTTAGGCGCTATTGTTGGAGCTATTGCATTGATAGTAGCTTTAAAAGCCTACTTTCAACCTATACGTGTAGCTCTGAGCGCCAAGATTTCGGCCGGTTTCATAATGAATCGAAATACCTCCATTAATGTTTACAGCATTGATGTGAGCAATAAGGGGCTTAGAGATGTTACGGTGACAAACATATCACTACGAGTTGGAGATCAAACCATGTTCTTGGATCTTATTCCACAGGACACGCCTCTTGCTTATTTTGAGCCGCATTATCCGGCAACACTAACACAAGGAACATCCGTAACTTTTCATCTCCCATATGAAAAGTTCAACAATGAAATTGCAAGACTTGTAAGTCAATCGCAGCTAAATCCCGAAGAACGAGTTCTAATCGCTGTAAAAGATGGGACGGACGGGATTCACTTGTTCAAGACGCGATATAGAATCAAGAACTTTTGTAAGGCTTCTTAAGAAATAACGGTGGTGAACATTCATGGACGCTGACAAGATCATTCAAGACCTGAACCGCAAGTTTGCGGCACCCTTGCCGGAATTCTATAAGCGCAGGATCGTCGTCTGGTATGACGAGGACCGGGAGTTCGAGGATCAGATCGATTCCCTGACCATTACCGGCGCGAAGATCCTGAAGCTGACCGGCTCCAACAACTTCTACGCTAAGAAGCTGCTGGCGGTGGATGACCCCACAAGCAGCTATCTGGTCTATTGCCCTCTCAGCTATGAGACTGAGGAGGACGACTGGCTGCTGGATGTGGAGCTTTACGGCGAGGAGTTCCGGGCGGATCAGATCTCCATGTGGATGGACGAAATGCAGATTCCGGAGACGCCCGCCCTTCGGAAGGCCTTCAAGCTGTACCGGAAGTTCTTTAAGGCTCAGGGCCGCCGGAACAAGGTGGTGGCGCAGGGAACCACACCCACTAAGCCCGCCCAACTACAGATGGCCATCATGGCCGCGTTGGCAAATATCAAGGAACCGAAGCCTGCGCAGATCATGAAAGCGGTACTGCAGGCTGGCCTTGACATGGAGAAAAACGTCATCTGGCAGGAGTTTGTCAGCTACGATATCGCCGAAGCCTTCTGGGTGATGGTCGGTCAGGGCACTGGCTATAAGGACCCGGATGCCGACCTGCGGCATCTGGCGGCGCATCTGCTGTTGACTGCTGCCACTCGCACTCTGCGGCAGGACGCCTTCTCCGGGCTGGAATCGCTGATCTCCACGCCACATCAGGCGTATTGCTTCGATTTCGTCTCCGACTGGATTCACTCCGAGGACAGCAAGGACATCTATACCATCGCGGAATATGTGGAGTCCGAGCTGAAGCTGCCCCAACGGTTCATGAAACTGCAGGTGCTGGATCTGATCGAGACGGAGATGTTCCCCTGCGTCAACGAAGTGATCCTGGTCAAACTGATGACGGATATCGGCAACCATTCCATCGACGTGGATCTGATCACCAAAACCGTGGAAAAGCGCCGCACCTGTGTCTGGTACGACGGTGTCAAGAATTACTATGAGGGCATCCTGCAGGTGGCCATGATGCAGGCCTTCTTCAAGGAGCACGCTTCTGGCTTCCATACTGTAGAGCCCCACAAGGTCTGGCAGGAGTACACCAAGGAATACTACCGCATGGATACCTATTACCGGCAGTTCCACATGCGGTATGCCGAGAGCCTTAAGAGCTATCACGAAGAGCTGACCGACCGCTTCAGCCTGGTCAAGGATCAGGTAGAGGGCCTGTACATCAACTGGTTCCTGGGACAGCTGGGCACCAACTGGTCGGATGCCTGCGCCGCCAATCTGCGGGATCATGGCCGGATTCTGGAAGTGCCCCAGCAGGTGGACTTCTACCGCTCGAAGGTCGCATCCTCCGATGCAAAGGTCTACGTCATCATCTCCGACGCCATGCGCTATGAGGTGGCTGCTTCCCTGACGGAGCAGCTACAGCGCGAGACCCAGGCCAAGGTCAGCCTCTCCGGTGTGCAGGGCATTTTCCCCACGATCACCAAGTTCGGTATGGCGGCGCTGCTGCCCCATAAGAAGCTGTCCGTGGAACTGAAGACCGGGAAGACAGAGCGTCTGGCAGTGCTGGCGGATGGCCAGTCCACCGAGGCCGGTAACCGTGACAAGCTTCTAAAAGGCGCAGACATCCACAGTGTGGCGCTGCAGTACAAAAATATCATCGGCATGAAGCGGGCCGAGAGGCAAGCGCTTGTCAAGGGCATGAACGTGGTGTACATCTACCACGACACCATCGACGCCGCCGGTCACGATGAAAAGGACGTGTTCGGAGCCTGCGAGGAGACCATCGAAGAGCTGAAGAACATGGTACGCATCATCACCAACGAATGGGGTGGCGCGTATATCCTCATCACTTCCGATCATGGTTTCTTGTATACCTACAATCCCTTGACCGAAGAGGACAAAGTGGACCTTGACTTGCATCCGGATGAAGTTTTTGAACTCGGTCGCCGATACGCCATTGTTCAAAAAACATATTCGTCTAACTACCTCATGCCGGTCGAATTCATCGCCGGGGACAATCCCCACATGATCGGCTATGTCCCCAGAGAGGGCATCAGAATCAAGATGAAGGGCGGCGGCCTGAACTTCGTACACGGCGGCATCAGCCTGCAGGAAATGGTCGTACCGGTCATCGAATATCACTTCCTGCGGAACCAGTCCAGCGAGTACCGGAAAAACCGCAGCAAGTACGACACGAAGCCCGTGGATATCGCCCTACTCTCCGCTAACCGGAAGATCACTAACATGATTTTCTCTCTGAGCTTCTATCAGAAGGAGCCAGTTAGCTACAACCGGGAGAAGGCCACTTACCAGCTGTACTTCACCGACAGTACCGGCAAGCCCGTCAGCGACACCGCGACTATCATCGCGGATAAAACCTCTGACAACGGGCAGGAGCGCACCTTCCGCTGCAGCTTCAACCTGAAGCAGCTGAAATACAGTAATACGGAGCAGTACTACCTCGTCATCACGGACGAAAACGGCATGATCGTCTCCCGCGAGGAATTCCAGATCGATATCGCCTTCGCGGTGGATGAATTTGATTTCTTTAGCTAAGGCTTGAAAGGATTAAGAGATGGGCAAGAAGATCTATAGACGTGTGTCTCCAGGCTGGAGACCAACATTACTTGCTCCAAATCTAAAAGTCAAAGGAATGCTGTGGGTATTTCATAAAGGCGATGATGATCCTTCGCCTTCAGTGCCACATGGGCATTCTCAAGACGGAAAATTCAAGCTTCAATTGTGGACGGGGAATATATTCAACGTCAGCACGGGGAAGCTGGAATATCGAGCAAAGAAGAAAGATATGAAGGCACTATATAATTTCCCCGGTTTTCTTGATTTTGTAAAAGAGTGCCGTACTGATTATTCAAGAAGGCATCCACATGTTACGTTGCCGGAATTGGCATATACAACATATAGATGCAGAAAGAGAAAAAAGACAACGGCACAAGAAAAGTACTGTTTCTATATCAGGCACGATACTGTTCGGATTACAGGAAGGGGCTAATATGAACGATTACAGCAATGTTGACAATGCACGTGAGGAGATAAAGAGAAAGCTCCGCGAGCATTTCGACGGGAGAATTGTCCGAAAGGATCTGACCAAGAAAATCAAGGAAGGGGCCAATGTGCCCGTCTATGTCCTTGAGTTTCTGCTGGGCACATACTGCTCCTCCGACGATGACGCCATCATCGAGTCCGGCGTGCAGCAGGTAAAGCGCATTCTGGCGGACAACTTTGTGCGCCCGGATGAAAGCCAGAAGATCCTCTCCCAGCTGCGCAAGCGCGGCAGCCACACGGTCATCGATATGATCACCGTGCAGCTGGACATCCAGAAGAACCGCTATTTCGCGGAATTCTCCAATCTGGGCTTGCAGAAGGTGCCGATTGAGGATGAGTATCCGGAGAAGTTTGACCGGCTGCTCTGCGGTGGTATCTGGTGCATCGTGCAGCTGGATTATGAGTTCGTTGAGGAGGAAAAGAAAAACGGCTATCCCATCCAGATCCGGAAGCTGACGCCGATCCAGATGCCGCACATCGATATCGACGACCTGAAGGCTGGTAGGAAGGCGTTCACAAAGGATGAATGGATAGATGTCCTCCTGCGCTCCATCGGCATGGAGCCGGACGAGCTGACCGTGCGCGAAAAATGGCTGCTGATCCTGCGCATGGTGCCGCTGGTGGAGAACAACTATAACCTGTGCGAGCTTGGCCCACGCTCTACCGGCAAGAGCCACCTGTTCAAGGAAATCTCCCCGAACAGCATACTGGTCTCCGGCGGCCAGACCACTGTGGCCAACCTGTTCTATAACATGGCGCGCAAGCAGGTCGGTCTGGTGGGCCTGTGGGACTGCGTGGCTTTCGATGAGGTGGCAGGCATCCGGTTCAAGGACAAAGATGGCGTACAGATCATGAAAGACTATATGGCGTCCGGCTCCTTCGCCCGTGGCAAGGAAGAAAAGGCCGCCTCCGCTTCTATGGTCTTCGTGGGCAACATCAACCAGAGCGTGGATGTGCTGCTGAAGAACAGCAGCCTGTTCGATCCGTTCCCGCCGGAGATGGGCACGGATACCGCCTTCCTGGACCGCATCCACTGCTACCTGCCCGGCTGGGAAGTGCCCAAGTTCCGCCCTGAGCACTTCACCGATGACTACGGCTTCATCACGGACTATCTGGCGGAGTTCATCCGCGAACTGCGCAAGGAGCAGTATGGCGATGCACTGGACCGTTGGTTCCGCCTGGGCAAGAATCTGAACCAGCGCGACACCATCGCTGTGCGCCGCACCGTGGACGGCCTGCTGAAGCTGATCTACCCTGATGGCGAGTTCAGCAAGGAAGAGCTGGAGGAAATCCTGCAGATTGCGTTGGAGATGCGCCGCCGTGTGAAAGAGCAGCTGAAGAAGCTGGGCGGCATGGAGTTTTACGATGTGAACTTCAGCTACATCGACAACGAGACCTTCGAGGAGCACTACGTTTCTGTGCCCGAGCAGGGCGGCGGCAAGCTGATTCCAGAAGGGCTGTGCAATCCCGGACAGGTCTATACTGTCAGTCGGGGCAAGTCCGGCATGATCGGCGTTTTCCGCCTGGAGAGTCAGATGCTCCCCGGCAACGGCAAGTTCGAGCGCACCGGCATCGGTACGGACCGTGATGCCCGCGAGAGCAGCAACACAGCTTTCAACTTCCTGAAGGCCAATGGCAACCGGATCAGCGGCAGTATCAGCACGACTACAAAGGATTACATCATCAACTATCAGGATCTGCAGGGCATCGGCATGACCGGTAAGCTGGCCTTGCCCAGCCTGATCGCCCTGTGCTCCATTGCGCTGGGGCGGCCCACCCTCGGCAGCCTTGCGGTACTGGGTGAGATCAGCATCAGCGGCACGATGATCAAAGTGGACGAGCTGGCCAACACGCTGCAGTGCTGCCTGGACAGCGGCGCAAAGAAGGTGCTGATCCCATCGGTTTCCATGATCGACTTTGCTACGGTACCCGCCGATCTGATGGGTGCGTTCCAGTTGATTCCGTATAGCAGTGCGGAAGATGCAGTGTTTAAGGCGCTGGGAGTAGAATAAGGCCATCCAGATTGAGAAATAGGAGGGAATCATAATGAACGCTGAAAATCAGTTTGACTGGGTAGAGTTTTATAAGGAGCTGGCGTCAAAACTGCTTCAGTATAAGGCCAACCGAGCCGGCCTCGTTGATAAGGTCAAACAGATTTACGAAACCACCGGTATCAACATGCCCACGCTGGAAAAGGATAATCAGCTGGTCGACATTGATCCCTTCACTTTCTTTGGTCTCTTCAATAAAAGTTCCATGAAAGAGGAGAATCGGGTAAAGATTCTCTCTGCCATTGCCAGTCTGTTTTCCATTTCGGCACCGGTGCCTACATCCTTCAGCAGTATTCCTGTGCTAAACAACCAGAATGCCACTTTCTACTATTTTGTTGGTGATCGGGAAGATCGTGACATTGACGATCTTTGGGATTTGTTTGAATCCGCGCTCCGGTATGCAAATGCTCCAACTGCTGAGAATCGCGCAAGTCTCTCGAAATATTTTGATCTTACGATCCAGAAAAAGGGCAACGGCAACAGTAAGATCACCATGGCTTTGTACTGGATCGCGCCTCACGCGTTTCTTAATCTGGATCAGCGGAACACATGGTATATCTATGAGTCTGGGAAAATACCTGCCACCCTCGTTCAGACCCTTCCTGCCATTGAGAGCAAGATTCCCGCTGCCAAGTACTTTGACATTGTTGAAAAACTGCGCGCCTATCTGCAAAGCGACGAAAGTCCCCTGAAGGATTTCAAAGAACTCAGCTTTGAAGCGTGGAAGTATTCGGAAGAAGTGAACCAGCTGCAAAAGGCACAAAAAGCACAGGATGATCAGGATAGTAAAGGCGCTGCTGTTGCGGACCAAGATGTTGAGACAGTGCATTACTGGTTATATTCACCCGGTGAGAACGCTCATATATGGGGTGAATGTCTCGAAAAAGGTATCATGGCTATCGGCTGGGACGAAATCGGTGACCTGCGCCAGTATTCGTCTAAAACAGAAATGAAGCAGGCCATGAAAGAGCATATTGACCCAAGCAGGCCCTATACCATGGCTGCTCATGCGACCTGGCAATTCGCAAGAGAGATTAAACCAGGTGACATTGTCTTTGCAAAAAAAGGAAGGTCCACGGTCATTGGGCGCGGCGTTGTTCAGTCCGGTTACGAATTTGATGATTCACGCGCCGATAATAGAAACGTGCGCAAGGTGAACTGGACGCACAAAGGCGAATGGCCGCATCCCGGCCAGGCCGCGATGAAAACGCTGACTGATATTACTCAGTACACGGATTACGTTGCGGAACTCTGCGCCATGTTTGAAAGCGATGTGGAGGAAGATGTCGAGGAGCATGTGACTGAGCTTAAGCCGTACCCCGCTGAAAAATTTCTGGAAGAAGTCTATATGGACGAGGAAAGCTACCGGACGTTAGTGGAACTCGTAAAAAGCAAGAAAAACGTCATTCTTCAAGGCGCGCCAGGTGTCGGCAAAACATATGCCGCAAAGCGTCTGGCATATTCCATGATGGGCGTCAAAGATCCAAGCCGCGTCATGATGATTCAGTTCCATCAAAGCTATTCCTATGAAGACTTTATCATGGGGTTCCGGCCTACAGAAAAGGGGTTTGAGCTCAAACGCGGTGCGTTTTACAATTTCTGTAAGCAGGCAGAGATCGACAGCGATAATGATTACTTCTTCATTATCGACGAAATTAACCGTGGTAATCTGAGTAAGATATTCGGCGAATTGTTCATGCTGATTGAGGCTGACAAACGCGGCATCGAGCTTCAGCTGCTATATTCGGACGAACGGTTCTCGATCCCCGCCAATGTCTATATCATCGGCATGATGAATACAGCCGACCGCAGCCTTGCGATGATGGATTACGCATTGCGCAGGAGATTTGGCTTCTTTGAGATGAAGCCGGGCTTTGATACAGATGGTTTCCGGGCGTATCGTATGGGCCTGGGCAGTGAGAAATTTGACCGCCTGATCGCCTGCATCGAAAGCCTTAACAACGCCATCACGGCAGATGAATCGCTTGGTGAAGGGTTCTGTGTTGGGCACAGTTATTTCTGCAACCTGAAAGAAATCACAGACCGCGCTCTTTCCAGCATTGTGGAGTTTGAACTTATACCCCTTTTGAAGGAATACTGGTTTGACGAACCTGTAAAGGTCAGAGACTGGATCAGCAATTTGAGGAGCGCAATCAAGTGATACCGATTCAGAATGTTTATTACATGCTGTCATATGCCTTCCAGGTGCTAAATGAGCAAGGCTACAAGGATGTCGCTACTGAGCAATTCAGTAACGTTGCTGAGTTATGCGCTGCCATTCTGGCCAAGGGGTTTTCAATTCAGCTGAAGCGAGGCCTCAATCGGGAATACATTGAGCAAAGCGACG
>ENA-ORPH01000092-ORPH01000092.1-human-gut-metagenome-genome-assembly--contig:-NODE-92-length-99720-cov-4.280891_pt1 | contig 99720 bp, 71 predicted proteins | sample MGYA00242142_ERZ509074 | MGnify/ENA primary metagenome ERZ509074 (study PRJEB26280, sample SAMEA2338724) | human gut metagenome | biome: human gut; feature: human-associated habitat; material: faeces...
TGCGATGTTGTCCGGCTCGCTGCCGTAGGGCAGGTAAACACAGCGTTCTCTCGTGCCGACTTTCACGCCCTTCTTCCGGAGCCTATACAGCAGGTTTTTCCGGCGCATCCTCTTTTTGTCCATAATTACAAATTGTTACTTGTTCGTATAAGGCCCTCTTTCCACACCACATAGTAATTTCCTGCCTCGCCAATGGATCGTCCTTGACAGTATGCCTTGTAACCCATTACACGAACTTTCATGTCGCAGATGTATTTCAGCCTGCGCGCTGGTTTACCCGTCGGTAGACTCTTATCCTCCTGGCTGATGTATATGAAACATTTCTTCGGGAAACGCTTCATCAGTTTCACAGCTTTCTCATAACTGAATCCGGCATCGTCAACCGCCACCTGAAAGGAGTCTACAACGATGAATTTCGGCGATTTAGGCTTTCTTAAACGTTCCACAAGTTCATCATAGGAGTCATCAGTTACCACACGGAACCGTCCCTGTACCTCGGCCATGCCCAGATAATCCATACGTCGCTGGAAGCTCTGGTTCACGCCTTCCTCGTAGCTCATGTACAGTACCGACCCGTACTTGCACAGCTCTTTGGCGAGCTGCATGACAAACGAGCTCTTGCCGCTTGCACTGGCACCGCTGATGAACCATGAGGCATTGTCGGCAGGCTCGCCGAAAGGCTTGCTCCACTTCTCGCCCCACGACAGTGTCTCCCATTTCTTGGCGGCTATCTCTTTTGGACTGTACGCACGCTTCATTGTCTATCTCTTTTTGGAATTTTCGTAGCACCAGCCTATCAGATGGTTAAATGGCAACGCAATACCATGAATTGTACCAAATACACCGAAATCGCCGTATTCGTCCACCTCTCCATCTGAATAACCGCCATATACTTGCCAATTGTCGAACACAAACAAAGCCCTACGGTTCCTGTCTATCTTACATAATTCATCGGGGGATTTTATCGTCCTTTTTTTACCTCCCTCGAAAGTTACCTTAATCTTCATTGGGCTATCATTTTAAGTTTCTCGATCTCCGTGTACACTCTCCTTAGCCCGCCACGTGTCTTACGTACGATTTGTGCGATGTCCGTACCTTCTGGGGCATTGACCTTAGCCACAATCCGAGCCTGCGTCATCAAGAAGGCTTCACGCTCCTTGCCGTCGTCTGGGGTAACCTTGCTGTAACGGTCGCCGTAGCGACTCAGCATCTCGGTATAGCCTACTTTCTTACACTCGATCGAGCGGTTTATCTTTTCCTTCAAGCCGTCCGCTCCCATCATGTACCAAGCGCAACTTCGCTCGGTGGCGTTCCACAGGGCTTTCAGTTCCAAAAATGCCTCGTATTGCAAATCCCCGGCTTCGTCCAATATGATGAGCGGCTTGTCTATCGAACGCAGGTAATACACCAAATCATCGTACATGTCCGAGTAACGCCCCTTACTGTCCACGCCAAACTCGGTGGCGATTCTGCGCACCAGCTTCAATTTGGTTTTTACCTGCGAGCAATCGATATACACGGCATTCTTGTGGGTATGCACATAGTACCGGGCCGTGAAAGTCTTTCCAATGTTAGGCATATCACACAGAATAGACGAAATACTTGACTGCTGGGCAATCTCCAATTGCGAGGTGATATATTCGAAAGTGGCTGTCTTGGCGGCTTTCCACTCCATACCGCCTCGCAGGTTCACCCCCAAACGCCGGGCGATACTTATCCAGTTGGCATCACTCAATACTTTGTCAGTCTGCCCGTTTTTTACGGCACTGTACACCGAAGTGGTGATGCCGAGGGAGGCGGCGTGTTTCGCGTCGCTCGGATAGTTCTCACGGTTCGCGGATATCGCCTCCATGATCTTCTGTTTGTGAGCTTCTGTAATCATAATTCTAACGCTGTTTTAGTGGTGTTCTATAAATCTTCTAATGCTCTTTGTGTGTTACTTATGACTGGCTGCCATTCGTACTCTTCCGGTTCTTCATGACCCTCCGCCGAGGGGAGAATAAGGTTTTCGTCATCATCTGCATCATTGACCTGTGGCCGTACTTCCGCTTTGCCTACTTTTGTGATGGCGTTGTCACGTAGGTATTTTTTGAAGTGGGACACATATTTCTGTTGTTCGATGTAATTTGCCACATCTTCATCCGTCTGTTCAGCTATCACGCGGTTATAGGTTTTGATGGGCCGTACCTTGTCTATGTAGCGATCACCCTGGAACAGGTATATGTCCATAGGTTTCCCTTCCTCATCCGGCAGATAATAAGCCGTTACCTTGCTATTGTTCGGCTCCAACTCTTCCAACACCTCCGGGCCGCTTATCCACCAGTCCTCATGTGCCACGCGGACTGTCGAGTTGCGCCGTATGCTCGTCTCCACCTTTTCACCGATATAGCGACTCAGAGTAAGGCTGTCGAATGGACGCAAGGTCGGGTTGATTTTTGCCACGAGCACCTCCCAGCGGGTCATACCGGGGTATTTCTTCTGGTTGGGGTGTGGGGAGTGGTTCCACTCCCGGTTGTCTGCTATATCATCGGCTACCAGTTCCTCGAAAGTGTAATACTTCTTGTCCTCCCATGTGTGATTGCTGCTGTCGCTGATTTTCTTCTGATCCACACGGCGTGCCCCTTTATTGTACCAACGACCCACTCCTTCGTGGTTCTTATGGGCTATTGTAGTTTTGAACGATCCGTTCAGTGGCTCTGAATATTTCTCCTGCGAGTTTTGCGGGGCGCAGAAGTGTACAAACTTGAACACCTCGTCGGCTTTCAGAAATCCGTTCTTGTACTTGATCATCAAGTGCTGTTCCACTTCTATACCTGCCGGTATACCCCAGCCGTGCCGTGCGATAAGCCGGAACATATCGCGGAAACACTCCACTACCAATGCGTCGTCCTTTCCTCGTCCGTAGGCCATTCCGATACGGCACTGACTCACCACGTCGTAAGCGTAATAGGCATGCACATACTCGTTTCCCTTCATGCGGCGCGGTAAATCCACATCGTCCATCGTTATCTGGCTTAATGCCCATTCACCTCCATGACGGTGCATGTGCGGCATTTGCTCGTGCATGAACGTAGTATAACTGCGCAGGGAATGTTCTACCAGCAGCTTGTTGCTCGGCTTGTTTAAGATGTTGCGAATGGTGCTTTTACTAAGTTCCTTCGGGTTACCGTTCTTGTCGACAAAGTCATCTGGGTCGAATATCTCACCAGTCTCAAAATCCCATACCTCCAATTCGCCACATACGAACTGTATATACATCTCATGCACGTCGCTTCCGTAGGGCTGGTTAGGAAGCACCCTCAGACTCATCACGAGCCGTTCGTCTTTATACGTTGTCTTGCGCTTGTTCTGGTTACCGAACTTACTAGTGATAAGGCACTCATAACCATACTTCTTATAATCGTTTACCTTTTTTCGGAAACGTAACGTGCTGGTCGGAAGATCGTGGCCCAATTCTTTACGCAATGTTTCGATGGACTTAGCCATCTTCGACCAGTCGTATTTATCTCCCATCAGTTTCTGGCTATCTTTGCCATTTTTGTATAGTTTGATACAGGTGTTCAGCACAGAGGCATTAATTGCATACTTCTGCGCAAGTTCGACTGTGGCATGTTCACTTTTGTGGGCGGCAGCCCAATCGGTAAAATACACTACCGCCGCTTGATCAAGCTCGTAGTTCGACATCACCCAAGCGGTGATGCGTGCTTCATCGCAGCCGAACTTTTCTTCTACTTGTTCTCGACAAGTGGTGGGCAGACTATCCACGGCAACTTGCGCACAACTACCTTTTGCACCACCGCCACGTTTCACTACTTTAATTTTGTGACGAGTTACATTTTTCTCATAAGAAGCCTTAGTCATAAAGCCTTCCTCTATGAGTGTATGCGCTGAAATACAAAGTATATTGTCGTAATACCCTAACATAGTCATCTACTTACTTCAATGCCATTGCCTGGTTCTGCAACCCTCTAATTTCGCTTACTAATGTTATACTCGTATGCCAGACATGCTCATCTTTGAAATAAATATCTGCATTACCGTTGTCTTTACTTATTTCCAGCAATGCCCCGTTAGGGAAATATTGGCGCATATAGTTATCCGAATCAAACATGGTTTCTATTTCTGGGATAACTACCATTACGATACCTCCGCGTTCCATCGCCAGCTTGCGGATTTTCCTTGCAAGCTCAGTATCGCCGCGCTTGCTGTCGAAACGGATGGCGTTAAACACCGTGCGCTCCGTTACACCTAATGCTTTCATGATAAACATGCGGTCTTCCTTCGTAATGTGGATGTACTTCTTCATTTTATCTCACTTTTAATGGTTGGTATTCTTGTTTTTAGTACCTTTAAAGCCAAATTTTAAAAAATGAACATATATGGTACCATTAGTATTGCTTACAGTCGACATTGTTCCCCTCGACCAAACAATGGGCGAAGAAGAGCTTCGCGAACTATCTGTTCCCTGTCTAAATCACCTGAAGGAGTTAAAGGGTAGCTTTGACCGCAACGACAACATACAGCTCTGCATCCGTCAGTACGCACAAGAAGATGGACACTGCAAACTGACCGCTCGGCTGGTAATGACGACATCCGTTGGCGCTCAACGCGCACAGCATCTTTGTCGGGTGCTTGATTCGTACAGGCAGCTATTCCAGCACGAACTACCCGATTGCATTGTAAATGCTCACTCTGAAATTCTGAAATTTCAGTAGCTGAAAATCTTTTGTTGCTCATATCTTTATGCTTTAACTGTTAATTGTCTTGTGGGGCATGGGGAATCGAACCCCAACGCAAAAACCATTGCCCCGTGTGTCTTTCCACACCGTCCGCCCGTCTCTTGACGCCTTCCGGGCTGTCACGCTCGGTTTGCTTTTCAATCTTTTTTACCTTGATTCTTCAACATCGAGCAGAGGTACTCCTTGTCCTCTTCCCAAAGGGGCAGCCCCATCTCTATGGTCATCTTTACGACAGTCGCTTCCCCGACGAGTTTGACCGCCTCATTGCGGAAGTCCGTGTCGCTGTATGCGTGTGCTTTGCCGACAAGGAACTCGGCAAGTTCCTCGTTGCGGGTGTTCAGCTTCTTTTTCAAGCCTCGATTTTCGGCTTCTATACGGTCTATATGCTTGCTGATTTCCCGGAGGCACTGCCGCAATTCTATCTCGTCGTTGTCATAGACATAAGCACACATCGCCTTAAATTCCTTGCAAAACTCTTTTTTATCCATATCGCCGGCTGCCATATAGAGGCTTTCTATGACGCTGTACTCTCCCGGTTTCACTACTCTCTTCGTGAGTTCCTCAAATTCTTTCTGTGTCATGGCTGTTATCGCCAGATCTTCCTTCTCCAAGTCAATCATTGTTTCGTCTTTCATATTCTTTAATCCCTGATACTCGTTAATTTCCAGCCAATTTTGTATATTTGGCCGCTCGTTCTTCATTGAACATGTTGCAAAGATAGGAAATTTCCTATTAACGACAAAATAAGATAGAGGATATTTTCTATTAAAAAAACAAATTAAATAGATAATGTTCTATGATATTGGAAAGATTAAAGGAATATATAGACTACCGAGGCATATCTATAGCTGCTTTTGAGCGCAGCATAGGTATGGCTAATGCCTCTTTTGGAAAATCTTTAAAAAACAAAGGTGCCATCGGGACAGATAAATTAGAAAAAATCCTAAATGTCTATCCTGAAATTTCTCCCTCTTGGCTTTTAACGGGAGATGGAAAAATGCTAATAGAGAAATGCGCTTTTGACTCTTCCCATGCTCAAAAACAACCTACTTCTGTGTATGAAAATAACCTTGTTTCAGACTGTATTATATCTGAAGGAAGCCCAATTCGTTATGGATCAAGAAGAAATCATGAGGGAATACCACTTATTCCACTTAGTGCGATAGCCGGTGTGTTTACTGGCGAAATGTCTGTCATGGAATATGAATGCGAACGTTATGTTATTCCTGCTTTCAAAGGTGCTGATTTTCTTATTCAAGTTAAAGGGGATTCTATGCAACCGACATATTATTCTGGGGATCTTGTGGCTTGCCAGCGTGTCTCTCTCAATGATTTGTTTTTCCAATGGAATAAAACCTATGTTCTTGACACGGTACAAGGAGCTATTATTAAACGCATCCGACGCGGATCAGACGAAAATCATGTTCTAATTGTCTCCGACAATACAAATTATGAACCATTTGAACTTTCCAAAGATCAGTTTCATGGAGTTGCTCTTGTACGGGGGCTCGTCCGTCTCGAATAATCCATAAAAACTACTTATAGAAATCATGTTTGTCTTATTTTTTATTATAATAATAGGTGTTTTTGCAATCGTCCTAATTCATTCAGTAAAGTCCAAAAGGAGAGAATGTTCCGATAATAAATTCTCAAAATGTCCCTCCATAATAATAGATATAGATGAAAAATACCTTCGTAAAGCGTTGCTTCGTAGAGCAAAAGAAGGGACAATAGACAGGGCGATTTTATACAAGAGGGAGGCCAATAGGACGAGAAAAAAACATGTATGGGCTGTGTTGAATTTTATAAGTAGCATCGAAAGTATTACTATCTCTAAGGACTTCTATGACTTGGAAAAATCCCTTAGCTGGTTTCAAAATGCTAAAACAATGCTATTCGAAGATGATTATCACCCCACAAGTAAAGAGATTGATATAGCTATACGATTCTGTACGATTAGCCATGCACAAGGGCGTTGTCCCCACCAATTAACTTCAAGTGAGATCAATGATATTCGAAACTGGGAATCATATTATATCGACAAATCTGTTATTATGAATGTTACAGCATCTTTCAAAACATATTGGGATGACGTTTTAGCCAATTATAAAAGACCGTCTGCGAAAATTAACCGAATTAATTATCTTATAGACTATCTAAATAAAATCAAAGAAAAAGAATCCCTGCAACAATTGCCAAACTATAAAGAACACATCGCCAAACTTATATCTCATTATAGATCCTTACAATAGTTATTCATGGAATCCCTTGAGATGCTTTGAATTTCCCCATTTCGACTATCTCCCCCCTTCAAAGGTAGCAACACTTACTCGCAAAGTATTGATTTTTCGCATTTTCATATCATGCATGGTTAAAATTATATGGTATTTTGGGGATATTTATCGTCATTTTTTTTGTTGTTATTGTTGAAAAAAACAATATTTTACCCCTATCTATCCCACCACTCCAAAACCCTATTTTGTCCGTCCAGTTATCTCTATTATGTCCGTCCTCTTTGTCCGTCCAGTTGTCCGTCCAGCAAAAAAATAGGTTATACTCTAACTGCTAATTCGTACTCCATTTCTTTATACTCTGCCCACGTAAAAAGTTCTTAGTGCAGTAGTCAAAACCTGCCCAATATTCGTTTAAAAGCCAGTAGATAAAGGATTTTCCACATAGACAATAAAAAGGGCCGTATGCAAACCATACAGCCTTCAGATGTAAACTTACGACAAGCTAAACCATAGCTTTATCCCCTCAAAATTAAACGTTACGTAAACCTACGTAAACGTTTCGTTTTGTGCGCCTTAATGCCGTCGTCATACACAACCCTTTGACCTACAAACCTTTTCTCTTTTTTTTCTATCTCCACCCATATACATTTCGTTCTGTGCCCGGTAGTTTAAAGCCGAGTTTATATATTACGGAACCGAACGGAAATAACGACCCGGTGACCGATAGTTTTAAAATCAAATGGTCCTGTTTCGATCCTCAGGGTACGGCAAAAATCAATTTGTATTATTCTTTGGACAGTATTAATGGAACTTCTATTGTAACAGGGTTATCCAGCGATGTACAGGCAATAGACTCGTACGATTGGAATGTACGCAATTTACAACCGAAAGGAGATTATTGGATTTATGGAACTATCGACGATGGAGTGAATACTCCCGTAAGGGCTTATGCCAAAGGTAAGGTGTCGGTTGTATGGGATACTACGCCTCCTCCTGCACCGAGTGAATTTACAGGAAATTTTGTCGATGGGAGAATTACGCTTTCTTGGAAAAATCCGGTTTATGAAATACCGGTGAACATCACGGTGGACGATTTCGAGAATGGAATAACTTCGGTCGAAGGTGTAGGCGATAGCGGTGGTAGAGGATCTCTTGAAGAGGTAGACGGTTATGAGGGAAAGGCTCTTCAAATGACTTATGATATCGACAAGGCATGGGGTGAATATGCGGCGGTTCTCGCTTTTGAAAAGGCACGAGATTTTTCTGATTCTCCTTATTTGGAGTTTTGGTATAAGGGAGATGGGTCGAGCCGGACATTGCGTCTTATTGTAAAAGAAGATAACGACTTGGACGGTAATGCCGATGACTGGTGGTATAACGAAACGTTACCGTTGAATTCGACCGAATGGAAAAAAGCGAAAATAGATATTCGCACTTTCCAAGCGTTCGATTGGCATCCGAATACGAGTAAGAAATGTGATGCTTTGCGAGTGATCTCATTGGATTTCGTCGTTCCCAGTAGTGCACCGTGCAGCGGTGGAGTGTTGGCTCTCGACGATATTGCTATGACAGGACTTATTAACCCGGCTCCCGATTTTGAGGCGACGACTATTGTCCGCCGTAATGACCGGTTCGCTGCTGATGAAACGGACGGCGAGGTTGTTTATGATGGAGAGGGCGAGTGCTATACGGATTCCGAGTTAGAAAAAGCGACTTACTATTATGCTGCTTTTTCGCGCGATGATTTGAAAAACTATTCGGCATTTACCGAGGCGGCTACTTGGAAATATACGGTGATGACGGGTGTTGACGGTAATAAGAGAGTAGATTTTACGGTTGCTCCCAATCCAGTTCGCGAATATGTAACCGTAATTTTTCCCGGAGATAGCGTATCGGAACTCTCGGTCATAAATTCACAAGGGGAAATTGTTATGAGAGAAAAGCTTAAAGAATCGGTTACTTCTTTGCCTGTTGAGGGGTTGTCCCCCGGAATTTATTTGGTTTCCGTGAAATCGTCGGGGCAGATATATAATCGGAAAATTGTCGTGGAATAGTGTTAATAAAAAATGAAGTCCGGCAGAAAAATCGAGAATCGGTTTCTGCCGGATTTTTTTATTTTGAATGACGTAATGAAGTTTTTTCCAACTTTTAAATCGTTATAATGATAGTCTGGTTAGAGATGTAATTACGAAAATCAACGGTATAGACCGAAGTTGGGGTCTTCATTACAATAGTTTATACGCTGTTGAATCCACGCTTTGAGCTTATCGAAGTTTTCTCGGAAGTCGAAAGAGCTTTCGCTTAATCTCCAATCCACGCTGTAATCGGCAGGCCAAAGCACTCCGTTCTCTTTGGCCGAAGGTTCTATGAGGGTAGCGTATTCTTCCATATAGGCTTTCAATTCGGGATAACCATCTTTGACAAAAGCATTCCACTTTTGTTGATATAGCGTGCGTATCTCTTCATTGCTCAGCAAGGCTTTGATGAAAGTGTAGCCGCCACAGTCTCCGTTGTTGTCGACCATAGGAGTATTGGCAGGAGCACCTTCTCTTCCGTCGAATGTAAATGCCCAGTCGAAGTCCCATACCGGGCCGAATTTGTAGACTCCATCGAGTGAATCTTTATAAAGTTTGAAACTTTTCGGATGCTCCATTTCATGATTGGAAGATAGGGAGTTGACCATGAAGAAATTAACGACCGATTCAAGGTCGATATATTCTTTTAAACTACCTTTCGAGGGTGTTGTCATCACAGCGGTGAGCATGGCTGAGAAATCGTTTTTCCATGTATTGAAGTACTCATCGGCCGTAAGTCCGAGAGCAGGAGCTATTTCGGTCAGATCGGGATCGGCGATCATTACGGGCAGAGTGCCTTGGGAATTGTTCCCGTTTTGAATTGCGGTATGAGAATAGAGGTTGTAAGCGAATCTGTAATCTTCGTCGTAGTTCGAGTCTATTTCGAATAACATTCCTTTTTCTTCATCGATATCGACGCTGCCACTGCCGATTCCTGTTTTCTCTGTGAGCATATATTGACCTTTGCAGATACCGTTGAAATAAACCTTTACCGGCACACAATGGTTGGCAAAAGGCATTTCGAGGTAATTGGCAAGCCAAAGAGCTACGGTATTGCGCATAAGAGAGCAGTCGATGTAGTTGGCTATCAACGCGAATGATTTTGCTTTCTTCATGCCGCAAACCGCAGTTTTCTTATTCATTTTGAAACGATAGGGTTTCTTTTTCATGTTCCATGTGGAGTTGCCTCGACCGCGAAATACTACTTCCTGTTCGGGCAGGTCGTCGTACATTCCGTTCCCGTCCATGCGCAGTATGGCCGGGTGTTCGTCGCTCTTGCTGCCGATAAGTTCTGTCCACTCGGGGTAATCGGTTAGATTCACGTGAAATTCGGGAATCCCTATGGGACGAACTACAACGCTGTCGATGGCTTCTATGTCGATAATGGTCGCATTGCCTTTGGCATCGGTCACTTGCATTTTGTTGTACCCCGAAGAGGGTGATCCCTGATAGGTTATTTCTTGCACGTTGTTGAACGTGTTGAATTGGTTATCGTTGCGGAACACGTGGAAATGTTCGTGTTGAGCCATTGCAGAACCGCTTATGAGAACGGCTGCGGTGAGAAGTAGAATTTTTTTCATTTTGCAACCGCTATTTTAAGTGTGTTTTTATTATAAGTCAATACATATATGCCTTTGGGCAGTTCGGAGATAGAGAACTCGTAATCGCCCTCGGCACGACTACTTTTAACTATTCGTCCGTCGATGGAACAAAGAGTGACCGTGGAACCCTCGGGTAAGTTGCTGAGAATGATTCTGTCGGAGTTGAGTATGCAATTTGTTCCGCTTGCGGTCGGCGATTCTATTCCGGTCCACACGTCATCGCTGCCTGCACTTGTAGAGAATGTCCAGTTTTTTATGTCGATGACAGGCAGGACTATGTCACCTTTGGTGCAAGTGATTACTAGATTTCCTTCGGCGACCGTTGTTTTCATATCGTCTTCGATGGTTACTTTCATTTCGGAGCCATCTGATTGGTTGACGATAATGCTCTTGTAGGAGGTTGCCGGAAGTGGCTGGGGAATTGTGGCAAAAAGACCCCAAAGAAGAGGTATTACAATCTTTTTCATGGTAAATTAAATTTGTTTAATAAATTTATGGTTACAAAGCTACATGTTTTAATTATGTTAATCAAGAGTTTTTTTGAATTTATATTCAAAAAATAATTTGTTATATCTTGATTTATCGAATAACTTTATAAATTTTTTATTGAATGCAGAGTTATCCCGTAGCCGATGTTGAAACTGACTTTGTCCCGATATTACTATCGGTTAGTATATTCAAAATAACCTCTGTGTTTCTCCATTTGAGGGAATGGAAGTGTTGACGATTATGGTCGAAGGATAGAGATTAAGGTAGTTGGAAAAAAATAAAAAATGAAATCCGGCAGAAAAATCAAGAAAAGACTTCTGCCGGATTTTTGTTATTGCAAATAAGGTAATAAAACGTCTTTCCAGACTAGATAACCATCTCCGAGCAGATGCAGTCCGTCATTCGTATATTGAGGATCGAGTTCGGTCGTTCCCGGAGTCGTCAGATGTGGAAACAGATCGATGTATGTATATTTCTCTATCGGGGCAAGCTCTTCTAATTGCTGGTTTATTTCAATAATTTGGGGCGTTTTTCCCATAATCGTTTTGAATCGTTCGAAAGAGTCGTTCGTGGGTAACAAACTTTGTATGTAAAGTTGTGTGGAAGGGGTCTCTTTCTTAATCTTTCGAATGATTTTGGTTATGTTCTTAACGATGCTGTCGGTTGATAAATGATGCGCGATGTCGTTGATACCGATCATCAGGAATATTTTTGCCGGTTTCCCTTTGATAATTGGGTCGAGACGATCGTAAACCCCCATCGAAACGTCCGAACTTATTCCTCTGTTTTTGATATTGGGGTTATTGAATAACTCGTGCCATTCGCAACCGTTCGTGATACTGTTTCCTAAAAATACGATATCGTCGCTGTCGATAGGTAACTTCTCGAATAATGTGGAGCGTTGGTAATAAAACTGATTATATTGGTATGCTTCTTGTGCCGACAGGCTCATTACGCATATCGATAGCCCTAAAAGGATAAAAAACGGTTTCATGAATTCGATGTGTTTATAAGTTAGGATTTTCTGTGTGGTAGGCATCGACTGCTTTTTTCACAGAGCCGTGCAGAAGTAATAATCGTTTGGCTTGGTCATAGTCCATACCCAGTTCTTCCGACACCATGCGCGTACCCCTGTCTACTAGTTTTTGGTTGGAGAGTTGCATATTTACCATACGGTTACCTTTGACCCGTCCCAATTGTATCATGACAGATGTTGTTATCATGTTGAGAATCATTTTTTGCCCGGTTCCCGATTTCATGCGGGAACTCCCCGTGACGTATTCAGGTCCGACAATCATTTCGATCGCCACGTCGGCTTCTTTCGATATGGGGGAATCGGGGTTACTCGATATGGAGCCGGTGAGAATACCGTGCTCTCTTGCCGCATGTAGAGCTCCGATAACATAAGGGGTTGTACCCGATGCCGCGATTCCTATTACCGTGTCTTTTTCGTTGATGTTATGCTCTTTCAGTTCTTCCCAGCCGCGGTTCATGTCGTCTTCGGCGTTTTCGACCGGATTGCGTAAAGCTGTATCGCCGCCGGCGATTAGTCCGATGACCAATGTCGGGGGCATACCGAATGTCGGGGGAATTTCCGAAGCGTCGAGTACTCCGAGACGCCCGCTGGTTCCGGCTCCCATATAGAAAATGCGTCCGCCTTGTTTCATGCGGGGAACGATTTGAGATACCAGTTTTTCTATTTGAGGAATCGCTTTTTTCACGGCCAAAGCGACTTTCTGGTCTTCGGTATTGATATCTTGCAATATTTCCAATACCGATTTTTTTTCGAGGTTGTCGTATAGAGACGGTTGTTCGGTTATTTTTACGAATGCCATAATATGCGTTTTTATAAAGTTGAATGAAATTCGACGAGACCTTCCATAGGACTTTTTATGATTGTTCCCAATTCTATTTGCAGGGCAAGGGCGGCTTCTTCCAAAACTTCTTTGTAATAGTATGCGATAGACCCGATGAAATGTACTTTTACATTTTTGTAGTCATATTGCATGACATTACGGGTGAAGAAGTTTTTGAATCCGTTCAGAACGATTCTGTGGATACAAGGCTCTTCGATATTTTCGATGAGGAACGGCGATACCGATGCCAAAAAACGATTGGGGAAAGGCTTCTTGTATACGTTATCCAAAATTTCTTTTGGAGTGAGATTGAAGCGGTTGAAAAATTTTTCTTTTAGTTCGGGAGTCAGTTGGTTTTTCAAACAGTCGCCGACCAATAGTTTCCCCAAAACAGCGCCGCTGCCTTCGTCGCCCAAGATATATCCCAATGGGGATATGTTGTTTGCGATCTCTTTGCCATCGTAATAACAAGAGTTCGATCCGGTCCCCATGATACAGGCGATACCCGCTTCATGTCCGCAAAGGCTGCGAGCAGCTGCTAACAAGTCGCTCCCGACTTCGATAGTTACCGGTATGTGCCTATAAATGGCATTGTGGACAATCTCATTCTTTTCTGGAAAGGCACAACCTGCCCCATAGAAATAAACGGCATCTATTTTCACTCCGTCCAAATGGGGCATGAGTTTATCTTTTACCACTTGGCTTATTTCCTCTTCTGTCTGAAAAAACGGATTGGTTCCCTCCGTTGTGATTCTTTTAACCTGTTTTCCGTGGTTTACTACGCACCAATCGGTTTTGGTAGAACCACTGTCTGCAATAATAATCATATCTTTATATATATTTTCTTTTTATACAAAACATACCCTATAATCCAGTTTACACCGATAAATAAAAGGGCGAATATAAGCGATGCAAAAGTTTCGTCTTTGAATAGAGGAACGAGCCATTCGTTGTAAATCATTCCTTTCAAAGTCATACTCGCTCCTCCGTAAGTAACGTAAATACTACCGATGAGGATGCTTAACACAGCTCCCAATACGTACATGAATAAGGGATTGATACCGAATGCTTCGAAAAATCGGCTCCATTTTTTGTATCCTTTGATGTCTATGATCCAGATGAGCAAAGCCAATGAGCTGGCTGCTAATCCGCATGTGGTGAGAACAAATGTAGGAGACCATATTTTTTTGCTGATGGGACAACCGTATTCGAGGAGTAATCCGGCAAAAGTGAGTATCGTTCCTGCAATGAAAAGATTCTGCATGCGTACGGCGTTATCTTTTGTACGCATGATGAGTCCCCCGCAAAATATGCCGACAAGTACGTGGCATATCGACGGTATCGTGCTGAGCAACCCCTCGGGGTCGAGAGCCAGCCCGTTATCGTGATACATGTGGTTGCTTCCTAAAATAGCTCTGTCGACTACCGAGATGATGTTATCTTCGGAAAATTCGAACCCTTTTCCTGTTATCAGTATGACGAAGTAGGCAATCAATGTGACCGATACGATGTGGGGTATATATTTATGTTTGACAATCAAGGCGATAAATGCGGCTACTCCGTAGCAAATCGCTAAACGGGGCATGACTCCCAATATACGGATATGGTCGAAATTCCACATAGAGCGGCCCAATCGTTCGAAAAAGGATAGAGACTCTCCCCCCAGTTGGTGATAGGTACGCATGGTCAATCCGAACCAAGCGATAGCCAATCCGATAGCGAAGATAACAATCGTGCGGCGTATGATTTTCCACGCTACCGCTCCCGATAGCCGGAAGTCGAATTTTCTCAACGACATATAAGTCGATATTCCCATGATGAACATGAAGAACGGAAAAACGAGGTCGGTGGGAGTCAGACCTATCCATTCGGCATGGCCGAGCGGTGCATAGATATGTCCCCACGAACCGGGATTATTTACCATAATCATTCCGGCGATGGTGATACCTCTCAGTATATCGAGAGAAAGAAGCCTTTTATTAGGCGGGTTGTTCATGGCATTTATTTTTTGAGGTTGTACATTTATCCACTAAATAGACGATAGAAATATAAGGTATTCCTGCATTGGTCGTCAGTCCTATTTCGCAAGTGCGGCTATTGGAATAACCGGTTTTTACTCCTGCTTTTTCTATTTGGGGTTTGAGCTTTCTGAGAGCATAGGCGTTGACCTCGGGATAAGTGAATCCCCTGTCACCGGCGAACCCGCAGCAACCTACTTCCTCGGGAACAATTACTTTTGTAGAACATAAACGAGCCAAATCGACGAGCATGTTTCCCAAATTCATTTTTCTCATCGAGCAAGTGATATGAACGGCGATTGGTTCGTCGATAGGAGAAAAAACAAGTTTGTCTTTCAGGAAAGTATATATGAACTCTACCGGTTCATATAGTTTTACTTGGGTCATGACCTCGCGCATACGGTGCAGACAGGGACTTTGGTCGCAGAGTACAGGATATTTTCCTCCGTTGCTGGCTTTGTATAGCGCAGCTTCCAATTCGGCCGATTTTCGGTCGGCGATGTCCATCATACCTTTGCTTTCCCAGATTGTTCCGCAACAGAGATTCTTCATGTTTTCGGGAAAGATGACTTCATATCCGGCTTTTTGCAGCAAGGCGACAGTCTTGTCGATCAGGGGCGTTTGGTCGGGTGAATCTTTCGCCGTACCCATAGTTTGATTGATACAGCTTGGGAAATAGACCACTTTCAGAGATTCTTCGTGCTGTTGTATTCGATGAGGATAATAGGGTTTGGGCATAGATGGTGTCCACAATGGAACACCTATTTGGTGAAGACCTTGCCCAATAGAGCTCATGACTTTATCGCCCAACATATTGTGGGCCATGTTCGCCAAGTAAAGAACAGGTCTGAGAGCCGATTTCGTTTCGGCAAAATGATTGGCGACGAAATCGCCGGTTTTGTATCCAATGCTTTTTTCGGGTAAATTCGCTTGTCTGATATCGTGCGTTAAATCGCCTACATTGATTCCCATCGGGCAAGACATGGAACAAAGTCCGTCTCCCGCACAGGTTGCGTTTCCTAAGTATTTGTATTGTTTCTGCAATGTTTTCAGCCGTTCCGAACTTTCCGTATCGGATAGTTTTTTGAGCCGGGAAATTTCCCGTTGAATGACAATACGCTGGCGGGAAGAAAGAGAGAATCCACAAGTCAGGCAATTCACTTCACAGAATCCGCACTCTATGCACTTGTCTACGTGAGCGTTTGTCAGAGGCATAGGTTTGAAGTGTTTTAAATGACAATGTGGGTCTTCGTTGAAAATGACACCGGGATTGAGTAATCCTTTCGGATCGAACAACTCTTTGACGGCTTTCATGAATCCATAGGCCCTTTCTCCCCATTCGTATTTGACGAATGGAGCCATGTTCCGTCCGGTTCCGTGTTCTGCTTTCAGCGAACCGTCGTACTTGTCCACTACCAATGTTTTTACTTCGTCCATTAGTTTTTCATATCGGGCGACTTGTTCGGGAGAGTCGAACGACTGGCTGATGATAAAGTGGAAGTTTCCCTCTAACGCATGTCCGTAAATACAAGCGTCGTGATATTCATTCGTTACCAATAACTCTTGTAAATCGGCGGTCGCTTCGGGCAGCTCTTTCAATGGAAACGCAACGTCTTCGATCAAAACGGTCGTACCCGGTCGGCGAGTTCCTCCCACCGATGGGAAAATACCCGAACGGATAGCCCAGTATTTCGAATATTCTTCGGGCTTGTCCGTAAAGTGAATAGGAGTAACGGTTTCGAATGGAGAAAGTATCTTTTTTATTTCTTCGATATTGGCTTGTAGTTCTTCGGGAGTATCGGCTTTCGTTTCGGTCAAAACTGCTGTAAGACCCGTTCCGGTCGTGTCGTTGACCGAAGCCAAAGACTTTTTGTCGAGCAGCTCTGCACTGAATACGGGACCGGGTTTCATGGCAACGACCGCTCGACAGGCATCCTTTATGTTCGAGAAGTAAAGCATGGCACTCGCCGAATAGGGATAGTCATGCTCGGTTTTCATCGTAACTTCCGATAAGAAAGCGAGCGTACCCTCTGACCCCACCATGAGGTGGGCGATAATATCGAATGGGTCGTCATATATCACAAAAGGTAATAAATTCAACCCGGTGACATTTTTGATGGAATATTTTTTGCGGATACGGTCACTCAGTTCGTTGTCGTTTCGTATTTCGTCTCTTATCTCGATGATTTTGTTCAAGAACGGGGTGTGTTTTCTTTCGAATGTCGTTCGACTTTCCGGGTCGCTGGTGTTCAACCGAGTACCGTCGGCAAGCACGATTTTCGCCGAAAGCAATTCTTTGTCGCTGTTGGCGTGTGTACCGCAGTTCATACCGGATGCATTGTTCATGACGATTCCGCCCACCATAGCCGATTTTACCGATGCAGGATCGGGTGCGAATTTACGACCGTGGGGTTTTAATATTTCATTGACACGTGCCCCGATAATACCGGGTTGGAGTGTAATGCGTTCGAAATCTTCCGAGATGGAATATTTTTCCCAATTTTTCCCGGCTACGATAAGTATAGAATCGCTTATGCTTTGACCTGAGAGTGAAGTTCCTGCCGCTCGAAATGTGACAGGCAGTGTATATTTGTCGGCCAAAGCGAGGAGCCGGGAAACTTCATTTTCGTCTTTTGCCCGAATGACTATTTTTGGGATTAGTCGATAGAATCCGGCATCGGTTCCCCAAGCCAACAAACGAAGCTCGTCGGTATATATCCGGTCTTTCGGGATAAATTTCCCGATTTCTTTCAGATAAGCGTTATACTTTTGTTCTTTCATCTCGGTACGTTAAACAATCTGTTCTTTATTTATAGAGATAATATTTTCGAGATAGTTTTTTGAAATCTTCGACGTCTTTATACCAATAGTCCTTGATGTCGTCGAAATGGTAATTTTTTGAAAATCTTTCTCTTATTTGGTTACTTCCGCATACTTTGTCGAACATGTCGAATCGGCTTTCATTTTCTTTGCAAAATGCGGGTTTATCGGGATACAAAGCGGCCAATTCTTGCATGATGTAGAATTGGACTTCGGAAAGTCGAGCTTTTTTATAATCCAAAATATGTACTTGTACTCCTTGTAAATGTTCCCCTTTTCCGAAAGCGTAGAAAGGCTTCAAATGCATGGGGCGGAATTTAATACCCGGCAGGTTCAATTTATTCATGCGGTCGGCGAGCTTATCGGCATCTATCCATTCTGCTGCGAACATTTGGAACGGTATGGTATATCCCACTCCGATGGAGAGGTAGGGCAGCTCTCCCACGATTCCCGACAGGGGGTAGAAGTATGCCGAATGGGGATGCGGAATATGTGGAGAGGAAGGTATCCATTGCAAACCTGTTTTAGTATAGTCCATGCTTCGTTTCCAGTGTTTCATGGGGACGACTGTAAGTTTGCAGTCTTTGGCAAGCATGTGTTCCCCCACCAACATTCGGGCAAGCTCTCCGCAAGTAAGTCCGTAAATGTATGGTATTTTGAATTGGCTTACGAAAGAGATGTAACCGTCTTCCACGAGATTCCCTTCCACTTTCTCTCCTCCGATGGGGTTGGGTCGGTCGAGTACGATAAATTCGATTCCATTTTCAGCGGCCGCTTCCATAGCCACGCCCATAGTACTGATGTAAGTAAAAGAGCGACAACCTATATCTTGTATGTCGTAGACAAGCACATCGATACCTTGTAACATTTCGGGTGTCGGTTTTCTGGTTTTCCCATATAGCGAATATACCGGTAATCCGGTCGATGGGTCTGTGGAATTTTCTACCTTATCGCCGGCATGCACGTCGCCACGCACGCCGTGTTCGGGCCCGTACAGGGCCACCAAATTGACGTTAGGAGCTTCGAACAGAATATCGATAGTAGATTTCAACGAATTATCAACCCCTGTCGGGTTGGTAATCAAACCTACTCTTTTCCCTTCCAATATTTTGAAATTATCTTTTTTCAGAACTTCGATACCCGTCATTGTTTTTTGTGCGCTCAGTCCTCCTGTAAGACTTGTAATCAAACACAAAATTATATACTTTTTTAATTTCATAGACTTTATTTTTTATATTATTTTGTTTCTGTCTCTTTTTCTTCTGTCTCTTTTTTCCCGTAATTGGGATCTATTTTTATGAATGCACATACTGCAATAGTCGCTGCACAACAGATCATTACCCAATAGAAGAAGTGTTTATATCCTATGAGTTCTTGCAGCCAGCCGGCAGCCATGCCGGGTAACATCATACCTAAGGCCATGAATGCCGTGCAAATGGCATAGTGGGCCGTTTTATGTTCCCCGTCGGAGAAGTAAATCAAATACAGCATATAAGCTGTGAATCCAAATCCATAACCGAATTGTTCGATAAAGACGCAGAGGTTGATGACGAACAGGCTATCGGGTTGGTAATAGCTGAGATAAACGAATGTAGCGCAGGTGAGGGAAATACTCCAAGCCATAGGCCAAAGCCATTTTTTGAGTCCACCTTTTGCCGCTACGATTCCACCGATGATTCCACCGATCGTCAAACCTAAAATCCCGATAGTACCATATACTAAACCGACTTGTCCCGTTGTCAGTCCCAATCCTCCTAATTCTTTGGGGTCGAGCAAGAACGGGTTGATAAGTTTTACCAACTGAGCTTCGGGCAATCGGTATAGTAGCATGAACAGGACAGCCACCCATACTTGTTTTTTCTGGAAGAATGTGACAAACGTGGCAAAGAACTCTTTGAAAATGTTCGAGGCGGTTGCTTCACATACGGCTTTGTCTGATTTCGGTTTAGGTAAAATGTACTTGTGATACAAGCATATAGCGATAAAGAATCCGGCGAGGACAAAGAAAGTGATCGACCATGCCAGCGAGATATTTCCCGATGTGGATTCGAACGAAGCATTCGATGCTTCTTTTAATTTCGGGTCTATTTGTACCGCGATATAAGCCGGCTTATCCCAATTCTCTTCGGTGAATTCCAAACGGTCGCCTTGCGTGAGATAGATACTTTGGTCTCCGCTTTTGTGCACTGTATTTAAAACGACCTTTTCTCCTTTTCCGGGCTTTTGGGAGAGGCAAACTTTTATAACGCCTATATTCCCGGTGAGCTTGTGTTCGGTTCTTTCTCTTTTTTCACCGAATGTCTCTTTGATAAAAGTGTTTATTTTTTCGCCTATTCCGCTACTGTTTTCATCTTTCGTTTGCGATGGGTTTTTCGCCTCTGCGAGGACAAATCCGTTCGCAATGTTTTGGCATTTTACCCATGCGTTGATAGAGTCTACTGCATGGGGATCGGCCGTTGTTCCTATTTCGAGGGTGGAGGGCGATGCGACGAAGTGCATTTCTTCATTGTTTGCGTCGATGATGTAGTCGGTGGAGGGAAGAACTATTTCGTTGGCATATTCCGGACCGGCCTTTATTTCGAGGTTCAACGGAGTGAGGCCTGTATTCGATTCGAGCAATCCGGCGAGAATCACCAGCAGACCTTGTCCGGCTATGGTCGCGACTCTGTAAAAGGTGCTGCGGATACCCACGTACATCGCTTGGTCGTGGGTATCGAGAGCCAACATATAAAATCCGTCGGCTGCTATGTCGTGGGTGGCAGAACTGAATGCGACCAACCAGAAAATGGCGAGTGTTATTTGAAAGAAATGCGGGGCAGGAATGGTGAATGCGATACCTGCCAGTCCGGCGCCTACCAACATCTGCATAGTGACTACCCACCATCGTTTGGTTTTCAGCAAATCGATGAATGGACTCCAAAACGGTTTGATTACCCACGGCAGATAAAGCCAACTGGTATATAACGCTATGTCGGTGTTCGATATGCCTAATCTTTTATACATGATGACCGATATGGTCATAACGGCTACATAGGGTAATCCCTGTGCAAAGTAAAGAGTAGGGATCCACGCCCAAGGTGATGTTTTCTTTTGAGGGTTCATGGTGTGTATTTTAATATAGTTTTTCTATGTTCGCACCTACGAAATAGTGTAGCAGTATTTCGCGATAAGGATAGCCTTGTTCGCCCATGACGGCGGCTCCGATCTGGCAGAGTCCTACGCCATGTCCCCAGCCGGCTCCGTGTATGACGAACCGTTGGGGTATTCCGTTCTGTATATCTTCTCGCTCTACGACGAAAGCCGAGCTGTATAAATGGGACGGAGATAGTACACGGCGAATTTCCAGCTCTTTCCCGATAATAAGAGTTTGTTTGCTACCTTGTATCTGTAACCGTACCAATCTGCCCGACGTTCCTCGTTCTATGGGTTTTAGGTCGATGATTTCACCGAAATCGATTCCAGATTTTTCATGAATGAGATGAGCCAGCTCGCTTTGGGAGTAAACAACGGACCATCGATAGAAATCGGTCGTTTCCTGATCGTAATTGTTGAGAACCTGCGAGAGTATCTTTTTGTCGGTCGTATTACAGAAGGCTGTGGGGGAGGTGTATATCCATTGCCGGGCGGTGTCTTCGTTCTTCAAGTCGGGAAAATCTTTTTCATTTTTGTCGTCCCGTAGAGCCGTCAGGTAGGGGGGATTTATGTTTTCCCAGCAAGAGGAAAATTCTTCCACGACGCCTCCGCAGCATTTTGAAAAGCGGGCATCGCATATTTCGTCATCGTATGTGAGAACTTCTCCGTGCGTAGCTTGTATGGCTTGTGCGACAACTTCGGTACAGGCCCGAGTGATGCCTTGATAGCGTTGACAATGATCGTCGGCACATACGTCGAAGTTGATATGGTCTTCCCGGTCATACCAGTGAATCAGTTCTTTGTCGGTACGAATCAACGAGTCGGGTTTCTTTCCGGCTAACTCTTTGTTTTTTCTTATTTGGGCCAACAACCAGCTTCGGGAAATGACGGCGTGCGATTTCAATAGTTCGAGCGAGGCGGTCGCACTCATTTCGGAAGATATGACACTAAGTAGATAGTCTTCTACGCTCAAAGCGTTTATGGCTGTGATAAGTCCATTTTCCACTATCAGGTTCAGATTACCTTTGAAAGTTTGGTCTTCTTTCCTTTCCCAATGAAATTTTACTCCGATAGTCACCTCTTTGAGACAAAACGAATAGTCTTCTTTTTCGGGAGTGAAAACGATTCGGGTATAGCGGTTTCCGTTCCAGAAGATCTGTTTCCCGTCCGTATGAGCCTCATGCTCTCCTGAGACCGGAACACCATTTGCCAGATACGTCCCGTTGAAGACGAAACGTATTTGTCGTTCTGACATGATTCCTACGGTAACTTGTGGCTCTTTCATGAATATTTATTTAAGTTTTTCTATTATTTCGTACATCTTTTCCCGGTCGAGGCAGACTTCTGAAAGTATTTTTTCGAGATGTTCAGCGTCGATTTTCCTAAAATCTTTTTCGAGAGGGGTGATGAACACACCACCCATATCGACCGAGGCGGGGCTGAGCAAGATATTTTCGTCGCCTTCGGCGAAATAACACGACGGTCGATGCTGGGCTCTCGGAAAGATACAAGAGCTCCATTTACCCTCTTCATACCATGTGAGTATGTTCATCATGGGTTCCGGTTCGCCCTCTTTTAGTTCAAGTGCGTTATAGAGCTTCACAAAGAGTTTTTCGGCGGCTTCTTCCGATTCCGCTTCGATAAGGAAGAAGGGACAGATATAATCCTCGACTTGACTTAGACGAGCCGATTTTTCGGTTCGTATGGGAATGCGCCTATACTTTTTCAACTCCTTTTCGAGAGGTAGAAATCCTTTGTTCCCGGCTTGGAAATGAGCATGATCTGGGGCCGATGCTCCGCATTTGGGGCCGTTATAGAATAGTACGTAATGTTCGGCGGCCTGTGCCAAGCGAAGCATGTCGCCAAATCTCTTTTCGATAAGTTGCGGTAGGTGCTCGTTTACCGGAATGGTAAAGTGTTCCGGGAATATGGGGAAAGGATTAATCAACCATGTATAGCTGCCATCGGGTAATCCTTCTTGCACTTCCGGACGGTTTTCGGCACACAAAAAACATTTGCGCTCTTTCAGCGATTGAGTATCCACTTTGGCTGCCGAAGATACGATACGGGCCGGGTTGAATTGTATCTTGACCGTACAACCTTCTACCGTTAGTTCTTTAACCTGTACCGCTTCCAATGCTTTGTAATTGTCACGCGCCGATTCCCATACGGAGAGTTGGTCGGTCAGTAATTGTTTGGCTTGTTCCGATGTAACTTTCATTTGCATTATTTTTTGTTCATGGCGATGCGGGCTTGTAATTCCCATGTACGAATACGATCTTTATATAAATTGTTGGCGTTCATCTTTTCGATACTCAGTGAAGCGTCGGAGTTGTCGTCCCAACGGCGACACAAATAAACTACTTCGTAAACGCGCCCTATTTGGTAATGGCGCGAGATGTTCAAACCGAGGGCATAGTCTTCGCCATAACTCGTATTGGGAACCTTCACTTGACGGAGCAGTGGCGTGTAGAAGGCTCTGGGTGCGCCTAATCCGTTAATGCGGAGTGCATTGTTCCGTCCGTTCTCGGGAGTCCACTCTTTGTGGTCGATGATACCCGGAGCAATCATGTTCATATTGAAATCGGTCATCATGTAAGTTCCTACGACCATACCGCAGTTTTGGGCATAGAATGCATCGATCATGGTTTGCAGGGTATTTTCGTTGTTGTATACATCGTCGCTGTCTAATTGTACGGCAAATATCCCGCATTTGGAATGATGTACGCCCATGTTCCAGCAACCGCCTATACCTAAGTCATTTCGTTCGGGAATAAGGTGGATTACTCTTTCGTCGCCGGCAAAGCGATCGATAGCCTCCGAGGTTCCATCGGTCGAGTGGTTGTCGATAATAATCAGATTGAATTTGAAGTTCGTTTTTTGTTTCAAGACCGAGTCGATGGCATCGGCAATGGTGCGTACACGGTTCCGTACGGGAATGATTACCGAAGCCTCGTATTCGAAATTGTCGGCGTTGAATTCGATCTTTTCGAATACCGGTTCGAGATAACCGCCTATTTCTTTCAAGTGTTCGGTACATGCGGCTTCCATTTCTATTTGTACGCCCCGGTTTTTGGGATTTACATAATCGAATATTTTCTCTCCGCTTTTTCGGGTATCGTTTTCGACTTCGGAGTAGAGATATTCGTTAATGTGTACTAACGATGTTTTTTGAGATAATTTCAGACGGAGGTCGTATAATCCGGCAAATTGGAAATCGGTTTTCATGCGGGCAACTGCATCTTTGAGTGCTTCGGCGTTGAATAACAGCAGGGAACCGAAATTAAAATCGTCTCGCAAACTGCCGAACTGATAGTCGATGACCGGGGCTTTCTTCTGTTCACCGTCGATTACATGGTAGGAATCGGCATATACCATACCGGCTTGGCTGTCTTCGGCGATGTGAACCATACGTTCGAGTGCGAAGTATCCTAACTCTAATGTGGTGTGTTTCGTATAAAGCAATGTGAAATCGGCATCGCTGTACGCTGCCAAAAGTTTCATAGTGGTCGAGGCATTGAGCGACGGAATGTCCAGTATTTCACAACCTTCTATTTGCTCTTTGCTTTTTTCTGAAGATAGCAAATATATGTTCTTCACATATTTGCAGTTGCGTAATCCTTTGATGGTTTCGGTAACTTGAACTTTACCAGAAAAAGGTATGAAACAGTTTATTGTTTTCATAGGGAAAATTATTTGTGTTTGTTTATTTTATAATCGATTACCAACAATCCTATTTCACCGCCGGTGGCAGTAAACAGGCATTTGTTTTTAGAAAGCGGTACGAGTGTACTGATGAGCGAATTACCCACTTTGTGTTTCCAGAGTACTTTGCCTGTGTGGGCATCCAATCCGAACATCAATCCGTTTTTGGTACTGCCGAAAACAACACCCTCTTTTTCAACCGGCATGGACGGGGCGTGCTCATATCCGAATCCGACATTCGAAGCCCATATTTTTTCAGGGAAGTCGGTAGTGGTAGAGTAACATACGACACTGTCGTTCATGGTTTTACTGTAAATTCTCCGTTTGTCTTCCGACAGGCCGACGGTCTCACGTACCATCGATTCTTTGGTTCTCCATACGGTTTTTCCGGTAGAAGCATCGATAGCTGTCAATGCTCTTTCGGGGTCGGCGATAAATACTTTTCCATTTGCCGCCACGGGCCAAACGGCCGCTGCCGAATAGAATCTACCCGGTTTCCCTTCGTGCCATTTCCAAACTTCTTTTCCTGTTTTCTTATCGAGGGCATAGAGGTTTTTATCCCATGCTCCGAATATCACGAGATTGTCGTAAACGAGGGGTTTGGTTTCTATGTAGCCTTCTACGCCGTCGTAACTCCAAACGACAGTTCCCGATTTAATGTCGATTGCGCGAAATTTGTGGTCGCTGCCTCCGATGTAGGCGATTCCGTTTCGTATGGTAACTGCTCCCAATACGGGTGCTTCGGTGTTTATTTTCCACAACAGTCGGCCGTCGGATGCATTCAGACCGTATATATTCATGTCGGCAGAGCCGAATACGACGACGTTTTTATCGGCGGCAGGTGTCCCTATGATACGCATATCCGATTTGAAACTCCACTGTTTTCGGCCGTCGGTGGCCGAATAACAGGAAATGGCCCCGGAGTCATCGCCTACGTAAACTTTTTTATCCCAATAGGCAGGTGAGGAGAATATTTCATATCCGCTTCTGACGAGCCATTGCTCCGAAACTTGCGGGAACTCTTTGTTAACCGAGTAATCAGGACGAGGATAACCGGCATTGCTTTTGGGATAATTCATTCCGGTCATGGAGTATGCTCCTTTACGGGTAGGGACATTACCTATTTTATGCTCGTAAATGAAAATGGAGTCAGGGGTGACTTCACACAGAGAGTATCCGCCTGTTTTCTCTTTGGCTCGTAGGTTCGACCGGCACAGAATACCGGGGATATCATCGTATTCCAGTTGCATATATTTGTGGTAATGTCCGCCCATGACGAGGCGGATATTGTAGGGGCGTATGGCATCGGTAACGTCGTACCAGTTATCTACATCGCCCGGTTGTAGGGGGTAGTGAGTGATAAAGATTACGGGCTTTTCTTTACCGGCTTTGTCCAATTCCGTTTTGATCCAGTCGATGTCCTGAGGCGCCACGTGACCGTCGGCCATTCGTATGATGGGGCCTGAATTTACTCCCATGAATAAGATACCGTCATGTTCGAATTTGAATCTTTCGCTTCCGAATACTCTTGCGAAATCGGTTACTCCCGATTCACTCCATTTCGTTTCATGATTACCGGGAATGATATGGTATTCGACATTCAGTCGGTCGAGTAGCGATTTGACCACTTCCATCGATTTGCGATCTCCTATATTGGTGATGTCGCCCGATACAATGACAAATTCAATGCCCGGAGTATCGTTGATTTGGTTTACCGACCGGGCTAAATCGTTGTAAGGGATAGAATCTCCGGCGGTAATGTGTATATCGGTGAGAAATGCGAATTTGAAGTTTGCGGCTCTACTGCCGATAATGACAAGCAATAAAAGCGAGAGAGAAAGATAAATTCTTTTCATAACTTATTGATGGGTTATTGTTTGGTCGAAAGATGATAGAATGGCATTCATCAGCTCATTCCTTTGTTTTTCCGTTTTGATGGTTTCGAACGGGTATCCTAAAATGCATGTGTTATAACGCTGTCCCCGATAGAAGATTCCGGCGCCGATGTTGTTTTCTCCGTATCGTTGTATGGTATAACTTCCTTTTCCGAAAGGTTCTATCCCGTCGGGCGATTCTACCGCATAACAATTTTCGTTGAGCGTATTGTGGTATTCGACATGGAGTGTGTCGAATGCAGGGAACGGTGAAGCTGCGGGTTTCACTTGTCCGCTGACCGAGGCTTGTCCTGTTCTCCATGTATAGTGCAAAATTTCATTGGCAAATCGTTTGTCGGTTTCATTCACATCTCCGTTGTCCCATAAATCGGTAGCGACGTAGGCTCCTGAGACGAAGATGTTTCCTCCGTTTTCACAATAGTCGGCAATGATCGTTTGCAGGGATTCGGGGAATGTTTTAAATGCTCTGTCGGTGACGCCTCTGCCTATTTTCACTTGTTTTTCTTTTCCGAGAATGAGGTCAACGATACGATAATCGTTCAAGGCAACGAGTTGGTCGGTCACAGCTTCGTCGCTTGCCGATAGGAAAGAATATCCGGCATTCGTTATGGCTCGGCCGTGTATATACGGATAGTCGAATGTGTTCCCGGCGATGATGCGGGTTTCATAGTCAGCACGACTGGCTCCAAATCCGGGAGCATCATCGTCTATCCACGGGATATTTCGTCGAAACTCATATTGTTCGCCGATGAAACTGATGTCGTAGAGATAAGGCACTCCGAAGTCCTTGCGTGTGTCGAAGCCTGCCATGAGGGTGTCTATTTCGAAACTGTCGGGTGCACTTATCCGGTCGAATCCGTTAATAACCATGACCGTGCCTTTTTCTTGCGAGCAGCGACAAAGCGACACCGTTTCGGAGGGGAAACTCTCTCCTCCCGAATTTACGGCCGTGACTTTGAAACTGTAAATCGAATCGTGTATTATACTTTTCGTGTATGAAGTGTCCGATACGAGTGTGCCACTGTCGAACGCTCCGTTTCCGATTCGGGTGTAGACGATATATTTTTCGGGAGTGGCCGTCGGTTCCAACGGATCTTCGACGGCACGCCATGTCAGTTTTATTTCGTGCGTCCCGATGAACTCCGTTCTCAGATGATTTACCGGCAGGGGTTGTACCTGATATTCATAGTCGTTTTGTTCGGCGATAAATTTTAGAATACCCTTGTATATGGCTCTGGAAACCAAAAATCTGAATCGTGGGTCGAGCCCGTAACGCATGTCGGCGAAATTTTGGTGAGACAGCAATTCGAGGAGCATGGTAGGGACTTCGGGTACACGGGCTTCGAAATAGGATTTGTTCCACATGCCTCGGCGGTTCCACTCCGGTTCATAAGTCTCTCGTATGTCGTCGGCGATTTGTGTCAATACGACATCGGTGAGATAACGAGAAACTTGTCTGGGAGTATTTTCCCCATAGGTCTTTCTCCCTTTTCCGGTAAAATAAATTCCTAAGCTCCCGATTATCGAGTCGTTTTTGGTTGTGCCCGCATCGGAATGGAAAGCGAAAGCGAGGTCTAAGGGAACGTTCAATCCTGAACTGTCGGGCAGTATGTCCGAACCTCCTGCCAGATAATTGACCCATTCTCCCCGGCATTTGTAATCGTCGGTATAGTCGTTTTTCCCTTGACTGGGGGAATAGACTTTTTCGGGGAATCCCGCCCATTGTAGCCAATAGCGGGCGGCTTCGGTGAAACGGGGATAACCGCTTGTCGTATAGGAATAGTTTATAGATGAATTTCCCGGATTCTCGTCGATGTGCGAATTGTCTACTCGTCGGGCGATATTGCCATATCCGCCTCCTATTTTCACCGCATCGGCCGTGACTGTTTTTCCATTTTTTCGGGAAAGATTGCTGAGTTCTACATGGGCGTTTTCACCTTTGGCGAAATCGAAATGTCCTAAATATATCCATGTGCCGCCGCCCATACTTTGATTAACTTTGAACTGTGTTTTTCCGCCTTTGTGATATACGGTGTATAAAGCATCGTCAGTGCTGTTTTTGACTGTGCGGTAGGCGATATAAACTGCATATTTCCCGGTTTGGGGTATCGGAGCATACCAATGGGCCTGTATCTCTTTCCGAGGATCGGTCGTGGTTTTTGTTTGTCTGAAACTTCCGTCGTCGAACGGGTTTCGAGTGCCGGTATAGACCGAGACTGTATGGGCGAATCCTGTGCTGCCGTTCTCCCATTTTACCTTTTCGGTTCCTGTTTCGAAATAGGTATCGGCATTGTCGTTGTCTGCAATGAGTTCGTGCCGGTTCGTATCTCGTTCACGAGGAGAAAATACATAGGCTCCTGCATTTTGAAGCATGGGGGTTAGGAACGGCATGACGAAACTTTGGGTGTACAGATCCTCCACGGTTTCGAAAATCCGGGCACGTTGCCATTCCCATCGGTTCAAGGATTGTTCGAAATAGTATCCGTGACTTTGCCATAGAGCGATATGTCTGTTGAGTAAACCTTTTGTAGGAAGGTAGTGACATTTTATCGGGCTGACGATCGGCCGCTCGCAATGAATTTCGAATCTTTTGCGATTGTCGGCGAAAGGAATCAATTCGCTTATTTCATATCCATCGGTGAGAATGAAAAGTTTTTTCTTTTTCAGGTCCGGGGGTAAAATAGAACGTATGGTATCATAGGCTCGTTTAACGAGTTCCTTTCTGAATGGAAGATAAGAAAATTCATCGTTCATTTGAACGACAAGTTTGTTGCCCTTTTCTAAAAGAAGCGTATCTAATTTTATTTCACCGATGGCTAAGTGTTCGGGTTTTAGAGAAACAAGTGCTTCTTCGACAGTCGTTCTTAGGTCTCTATGTGTTTGTGAATGGATTGATAGTGAGCCTAATAAGAAAATTATAAATGATAAAATATATCGGTTCTCTTTCATGTTTTTCGAATGGATAAACTTCGGTTCCTGTTTTTTTGTCAATCTATTTTCTCTTTGTTAGAACTTTTTACAGCATTATTTTAGGTGCTAAAAGTTCATGAGTAGATACCTTTCTATTATGGTTCATACAAATATAATATATGTTTTTGATTCGAGAACATATATTTAGTATTTTTTAATATGAATTCATCTCTCTTTTTTACAAGAAAAAAATATGCAGAATCTGTCGATACGATCCTGCATATGAGTATAAACCGAAATAATGAGATATCTTTACCCGTAGATCGAGTGATATTCGATGAGTCCCTGCATAGGGCTTTTTTCCGTTTTTTCTATATTCAATCCGAAATCCTTAGCTACCAAATCGAGAATATCGGCGTAGGTATAGGCCAAATTACCCATGAAATAAACCGGATATGATTTATAGTCATATTGGATAATGTTTCTCTGGAAGAATCTCATCAACTCTTCATAGACTAAATTGAAAGCATATTTGTTGTCCAGATGGTCTTTCAAGAAATAGGAGAAAGTAGAAAGCGAACGGTTGGGGAAAGGGTGGTTATATATGGAGTCCATAATCTCGTCCGGAGTAACTTTGAATTTTTCATGAAAAGCATCGCAGAGGTCCTTTGGAGTAAGGTTCTTTAAATAGTCACTTAAAAAACGTCGTCCCATAGCAGCCCCACTGCCTTCGTCTCCTAAGATATATCCGGCGGAACGTACGTTTTTAATGATACGTTCTCCGTCGTATAGACAAGAATTCGAACCGGTCCCCAAGATACAGGCTATTCCCGGTTTGTCGATTAGCAAACCTCTGGCGGCAGCCAATAAATCGCTTTCCGCCGAAATGGGTGTTTTGAACTGTGCTACTAACGAGGCTTCGAGAATGTTTTTCTTATCCAGATTGGCACATCCGGCGCCATAAAAATAGACCCGTTCCCATCGTTTCTTAAAAAAAGTTTCCGGTAAATTGAGACGGATACTGTGGCTTATTTCCCTTCTCGTTTGGAAAAAGGGATTTATTCCTTCCGTAAAACTTCTTTCCAAAACATTTTTTCCATCGACGAGAACCCATTCTGTTGTCGTGGAACCACTTTCTGCTATAACTTTCATAAATAAAAAATCTTGATAGATGTGCTTTCTGGCATCATTCAACTCTTTATAAAGATAAAACAGACGGCCGTAATGAAAATTAATTTTCGTATCGGCGAGTGTCGTTTATCTTTTATGAGAATAGTGCCGTTCGAAAGTAGAAACAATGTTAGCATCGATTTTACTGAGGCACAACCTATTTCTGCATCTTATGCAAAGATAAAATATCTTTCTTCATTTTCCAAATAGAATACTTATTTTACTGTAAAGTATCAAAATTCTGTTAAAAATAGTACGATAAAAATACGGACGGTAAAGTACAAAGCAGATCGTTTATACTTTATCGCCCGTATATTCTTAATCCTTTGTCAATGTACAATCAAAACCGGATAACAGAACTCTTTTCCTTCGGTCTGTATTTTCAACAAGTACGTTCCCGAGGGAATGTTCGAGGTATCTATCGTTGTTTCTGAACCGGTAGCGATACAGCTTCCCGATAGGCTGTACAGGGTCCACCGTTGTACGGAGGTGTCAGACTGAATTTTTAGTATATCGGAAGCCGGATTCGGATAAACATTTATGGCTTTCGATGTAGCGATAAAGTGAATGTCCGAGGAGGTATATACCAGCATATTGTCTAAGAAGAAACTACCCGATTCGGAGAAGAACGGTTTTGTTCTCGTTATCTTTATACCGCTTATGCGATAGTCCTTTCCCGGATTCAGCTGGTCCAAACGGGTTTCCCGGAATTGCCAGCCTCTGAAATCGACATTCGTCAATAAAATCTCTTGTGTATCGTTTCCAGAGGATAGTTGCAGCCATATTTCGTCGCAAGAAAGATCGCCGTAAATGTGCATACCGATAGTTTGGGTATTGTCGACCACAGTGGAACTTCCGAATGTATCGTCTGTCGTGAATACAACGTGAGCTTCGTCTGCATTGAATGTGTATGTGAAATTGTAAGATGCGCTACCGAACAGTTTTTGAGCGGTAGAGCGAATCGCTTTTGCAGTGGTTGTCCCGATACTTTGGGTTGCATCGAATGTAATCATGTCGGGAGTTTCGAATTCCTCGACGGCTGTTTCGGAGCGGCTTACATCTCCGGCGGTAAAATTGATTTCGATGGGGTCTACGATCGCTATATTTTCCACATCGTGCAACGAGGCATCTATTTTCAATTTATAATTTTGTCCTTGTTTCAAATCGGCAGCTGTGGTAAAATAATAGTTCCCGTAGGAGTCTCCTAACTGGTTGTATTTGGCAGAACGCAAGTTGATGCTGACATCGTTTCCTTCACTATCCTGTAATTTGATGAGGTCTCGAATATTGACAGGGTCGAGAACATTATCGAATCTTACTTCGATCGTCGGTTTCGGATAGTGTAGTACCGCTCCTTCCGAGGGGCTGGCTGCCAATAGTTTCAATTGGTTTCTTCCCTGCGTTAAGAACGTGAAGGAAAAATCTTCGGCCATAGACATATTACCCGGGTGTTTTGCACTTTTATCGAGTTTTACGGTATATAGGGTAGCTACCTCGTAAGGACGAGTGGGGGTAAATACCATTCGGTACTGTGAATCTTCGAATGTAATGTTCCCTTCTACCGGCGGGTCGATCGAGAAAGCCTTTTGTACAGATTCCGTGTCCATATCCCAATTGAAATTCAAGACAATGGGAGTCGTACAGTTGATACTGTCTGTTTCGTTTTCCATGACAGGGCTGTAAGAGATGACTTCTGGTGCTGTATTTCTCACTCTGTCCATAGCCACATTGGCATAGCTTATTGTATTGGCCGTCACTGTTACATCGATTGTCCGATCGTAATGGTTTTCCGCTGCGATTTTTAGCTGGTAATTACCCGGAGCGAGGTTTTTAAACATGTATACGCCGTTGTATAGGTTATCCGTCGTATAGGTGATATTGTTCGGCAACAGGGTTACTGTGGCTCCGCATAATGGCACTTGCTTGTCTCTTCCGTGTTGTACATACGATTCGGTACGGGTCATGCGACTATCATAAATAACACCGGCGATATTTCCCGTTGTGAATCCTTCTGTGTCGAAGTATTCCATGACAGCTTTGGTGAAATGCCATGCTTCCATCCATTTGTAGTCCATGTTGAGCAAACGATATGTTTCGGGCACATAGTCGTGATAAGAACCTTCTGAAAGAAACCCGGTGACGGTTAATTTTCGGAGGACTCCCAATCCTGCATTGTTCCAGTCGGGATAGAAATCAAAATCGCCCACGACATATTCTTCCGTTTGAGTCCAATAGGTTACTTGGTTTTCGATAAGGTGCTTGAACAGTATCTTTGCCGCTACCTTGTCCTCGGGCTTTACCGGATTTTCGGTATATCCTCTGAACAACATCATCGGGAAATTATCCCGGCGGCTCGTGCCGGTCGCATTGCTGTGTATGGAGAAAAACAGGTCGGCCTCCCATTCGCTGGCTTCCCGCCCGATGGTTTCGAGTCCTCGGTCGTCTTCCGTCCGATTTAATACGCGAGACATCGCTACGGTAGCTCCCTGCTCTTGTAGCAGTTCTCTTAACATCAATCCTTTGTGCAGATTCGACGAGGATTCCCAAAAACCGAGTGTGTCGCCTTGTGCATACGGATATACGGCTACATTGCGGTCGTCCGAGTCATAACCGCCGTGACCCGGATTGATGTAAATTTTAAGTCCGGTCATATCTTTGGCTTGCAAGCCTAAACAGCCCAAGAAGGCAATGAGAATGATATAATATTTTTTCATGGCGATGAGGTTATTTCGTTACATTCAATTCCAACATAAAAAGTTTTCCTTCGACCGTGCTGTACACTATTCTGCCTGCTTCGGCCGAGGCCGACGGATTCATACCCATTTCGGAAGGAGATGTCAAATCGTGTACTTGTTTACTGTTGCAGTCTAACAATACGATTTTCGACGAAGTAAATTGGTGACCGTCGTCGGTCGCTTTCATGGCTGCAACGAAATCGTTGCCATACCACGTAGGGGATTCGTAGTCGCCCAGTTCGGCAAGTATGTTACCCTGCATATCGAGTACAACGGTTCCTACGCCTATGGCATAAGTCACGATTTTGGATCCGTCGGGCGATACGGCTGTCCACAAATAACTTTCCACTTTGTCGCCGTAAGGACGTAATATGCGGGTGCTTTTACCGTCGCACACGATTATTTTTCCCTCTTTGATGATGGAATAGACATAGTTCCCGCTTATTTGAGAGCCTGTACTTTTCATAAGTTTATTGTCGGCCACTACTTCCATACCGCCTGAGATGGCGACCGGACGTTTCAAATCGCGGGTTGGGGCGATAAGTTGTTTTTCGGCTTTCTCGATCAAGTTATATTCTTTCAAAGATCGGTGAACACGTCCGTTTATGATGCTTTGCGGCCGATAATACACCGTTGAACCGTCGGTGCTGAAAATCGGGTCGAACCCGGCTCCCTCGGCAGTAGTGATAATCTGGGTTTTCCCTGACGCAAAATCGTATGATTTTAAGCCGGAAAAATTTTCAGAGGTATATACGATTCGATTCCCGTCGGGACTAAGTATCGGATAGAAGGCCGATTGTCCGACCGAAGGGGTTATCTCGTAATGTTTGGTAACTTTTACATTCTGTCCCGATAGCGATGCGATACATGCTAGCAGGATTATGGTTAAATTTACTCTCATGGATTTTAATGAATTAAGTTATTGAATAACGATTTTGCATACATGGGTCCCTAGCTCATTTTGCACGTTCACGATGTATACACCCGGCTGTTGGTCGCCGATGTTTACGATTCCTGTTTCGTCGAGTAGTTGTTCCAGTATCAATGCCCCCACTCGGTCGTATATGCGTATCAACGAACCGGGAACGATGTTCTCTCCCTGTAAGAAGAGGGTATTGCCCGTTATCGGATTCGGGTAGACGACCATGTTTTTGTTACCGGCCACCGTCTCGTCTATTCCGCTTTCTATGCCGTTATAGACCAGAGAGAACTCTTTGATATGTATCTTATAGGCTTGTCCGCTAATCGTCCCGGTCGTGTTGATATAGAATTTGATATAATTCAGAGAGACGGGAAATCCTCCTCTGTTGTTTTCTCCGGTGATGTCGGATAGAGGAATGCTGATGAGATAATCTTCATTGACTGTTATTCCTTCGTATTCGAGATACTGCTCTTTGTCGCCATTGGCTTTGCAGGCTATTTGTATTTTCGATACGGGTATCTCGCTATTGATTAGCATGCGCAAGGTATCGGGAATACTGTAAAGGGTAATCGCTTTGTCCATTTCTACGTATGGGAGTCGTCCGGTTTTGTAAGTGAATCCCAATATGGCCTGATTGTTCCCCGAAGGAGTAACGGCGGCATCGGTGATGGAGCTGATGGATTTTGTAGTCCAGCCGGAAAAATCGTCGGCCGGGATTTTGGGGGATTCCGGTATTTCGACGGTTACCTTCATGTTCCCGGAGAAGTTGCCTATGCTGCCGGTAATGTTCGTCGTTCCGTTTTTTATTCCGGTCAATATTCCGTTTTCGATTTTGCAGACAGTCGGGTCTTCGATACTCCAAGACAATGACGAAGGGTCGTATGTGAACGTGTTTTCGCCGATATGAGAAATGACTTCGAGAGAGTAGGGGTGAGCCTTGTCGGCTATGATTTCACTGTTCTTCATGACGATATCCGCTTCTTTTACAGTTACCTTTATTTTTCCTGTCGCTGTTCCCGAAGTGACGTGAAGGTAACCCGAAGTCGCATTCGGCGAGGCATAGAATTTTTTTCCGTCCGAAGAAATGGTTCCTAACGAGGCATCGCAACTTAATGTAAATTCTTGCACATCGGTATCGATCAATACGCCGTATGAGTTGTATCCCAGAATAGTCGGCTCGAAACAAGAGTAGGAAGGAACTTCCAAATTGTAATTATCGAAAGCAAGGCTGTTCAACGTGTTGTCTTCGGGAGCGTTGGTGAAGATCATGAATCCGTTCGATACCGGACGTTCCTTTCCGTCGGCCGGGTTGTTGACGAGCTTGCCTCTCAACATCATCTGAGCCGATCCTCCGGCATCCATGTTGGCCACGTTCCAAGCTCCCGCTTGTTTCAGTATGTAACACATCGTCGCCGTGTTTGTCCCTACCGAAGTGCTCGACTTGTAATCGATAACGATCAGATAGAGTGTCTTTCCGTCTTGCGACATGCCTATGCCCGAGCGTGAATAGGTTTGCGAGTTATATGCTTCGTTTTCGTTTCGGGGAGTCAATTTCCCTTCCCTCATGACGAGAGCGTTACCGGTGAGCATTTGCTCGGCTATGGGAATCAGATTGTCAGTGCGGGTAGTAAGTTTTGTATTTATCTTTACTTTATCGCCGACATTCATTTGGTTTAGAAACTCTGCACCTGTTCCGTTTCCCGAAAGAGCATATTCACCCTCTTCGAGTTCGGTTCCGCCTTTGCTTTGCACGATACGGGTTACGACGCATTCCACGTCCTTGTTAAGCCCCCACGATGCTCCCTCGACGGGTTTGATGAGTACATCGGTTCCATCGATGTCGCTGGTCGTTTGTCCGGTAAAGTGGTTGTAAAGTACAATTTCGTTTTCATTGCGGATACGGTTCACTTCGGCGATGGCGAAACTTTCGTTGGCGGCGTTTATGACTTTCGCCTCGAAATTCATGTCGTCGATCCACATTTTTTTGTCTTGGTCGAGTACGACGAATCCTATCTCCTGCAATTTCTCTATTTCGTCTCCTCGTCCGGCTCGGTTCCAGCCATTCGGTTCAGTGGCTATTTCTCCGTTCACTATACAACCGCTGTGCGGTTGTCCTAGCAGGCGGTCGTCCATATTTTGTCCTGAAACAATCCAGAAGTTACCGTTTATCGATCCGATGGATTGATGTTCGGGAGTGGACAATCGGGTATATGCCGAGGTCATGGCCTCGGTACTTCCGGCATGGTTTTTCCCGATGAAAGCATCCACATCGTTATACGGATTGTTCAGATCGATAGTCATGGTATAGACGTCCAGTGGATATTCGGGCATGTGCATACGCACATATTGAACGCCCGGCCCTACCGTACGGCATTCCAGCGTGTCTACCTGTTTCTCCACGCCTGCGATGTTTATGGTTGCTTCGGCACTTAATCCGCATAGAGCAGATAAGGCGAAAACGAATAGTTCCTTTTTCATGATTTTGTGAATAAGTGATTTATTTGATAATCAGTTTGGCGACATCGCTTTTACCGTCTTTGTTGATGTTCAGCAGATAGTTGCCGGGTTGCAGGCTCGAAATGGGTATGGCTATGATTCCGCTTTCGCATTTCCCGTAATTTTTCGAGACGAGCAGTTTCCCGTTCAAGTCGTACACTTGTACCGATATTTCGGCCGGTTCTTCGATTTGCAGATATACGTCTGTCTCACCGGCTTTAACCGGATTAGGAAAAACTCGTAACGCGGATGCCAATGCAATGTTTGGGACGCTCAAAGTGACTTTGTCGTATACCAAATCGAAATTTTTGATGCGAATCTTATATTTTTGTCCTGCGGTCTGTGAGGAGGCATCCAAGAAAAATTTAAGATATTGGAACTGTACGGGGTAATTGCCGAGGTCTTCTTTATCGTCCAAGAAGTCGTTCATGGCGACTTCGTAGGTGAAGTCTTCGTTGGGGTTCACTGCGGGCCATTCCATGATTTGCGAGGTCGGCATAAGTCCGCCTTTCATCGACATGGTTATTTTGGAACATTTGGTGTCGCCTGTGTTGAGCGTTATTCTGAATGTATCGGGGATACTGTAAAAGCTGAAAGTTTTAGCCATTTGTATGTAAGGCTGTCTGCCGCTTTTGTATGTGTATTCGAGGTTTGTTTCTCCATTCGCATGGGGTGTCAGAGCCACGTCGTTTATCGCCGAGATACTTGTGAGTTCCCAGCCGGAGGTGAACTGGTCGGCCTGTTGAATATGAGTTTGCGGTATTTCTACTTTTACCTTCAAAGAGCCGGTAAAGTCATCGAGTTTTCCGGTTACAGTCGTTACGCCGTTTTTCAGACCCGATAAAACGCCGTTCGATATACCGCATATTTCCGGGTCGGCGACCTCCCATTGAGGGGTCGACGGATTCAGTACGAATTCTTTGTCGTCGATTATAGCCGATATTTCGATGGGATACTCTTCGTATCCGTCCAAAATTACGGAGTCGAGACGCATGGCGAAATCGGTTTCTTGTATGGTTACATCTTTTGTCACCGATATGCCATTGTAGGTTGCCGTGATGGTTCCGTGTCCCGGATTACCGTAAGCTACGAATGCATTGCTCTCGTCTATGTAACCTATTTCGGGGGAACAGGAAAGCGTATAATCCTTGAAGTCGGGGTTCACGATCAATCCGTATTGGTTGTATGCCGTCACTTGGGGGATAAACCGACAGTAGGAGGGAAGTATATAGTGAATCGGCTCGAATTCCAATCGGGCGGTAACATCGTCGATCGGCGCTTTTGAAATGACCAGTACGCCGTTACCGACAGCTCGTTCCTTATTATCGGAAGGTCGATTGACTATTTGTTGGTTGATAACCATTGCCGAGGATCCTCCGCCGTCGAGATTGACAGCATCGTATGCGCCTATGGCAAGGAACAGATCGCCTAATACACTGAGGGTTGCCCCTGCCGAGTATCCTGCCCGACGGCCGTCTACTACCATAAGATAGACTTTGGTTTTATCCTGCGAAATACCCATGCATGTTCTGGGGTGTTCTTCGTCCCATACGTCGGCCGGGACTCCGTTTTTCAATATGATGTGGTCGCTTCCGCCCATTTGTTCCTTGAAGTCGGTCAGCAAACCCGGAGTCGAGGCAAGATCTGTACCTAAAAAGACAGTCAGTTCGTCGCCGGCCGAGAGGCTTTTCAAAAAGGTTTCGGCTGTGCCTACTCCGTATAAGACCGCTCTTTGTTCGGGAATAGGCGATATGCCCGGATTGGCGAAAACCGAATCGACAACGCACACGATGTTTTTGTTCGCTCCGAAAAACAATTCGCCCTCTTTGGCATGCAGCATGACCTTCGTTCCGCCGGTGGTGGCGTGAGTTTCCGTACCGTAGGCGTTGGTGTATAGCAGCATGAAGTTGGGGGCGGTTTCTGTTTCCCATTCCAGACGTTGCATGTTTACGGCGTGTAACCGATGGCTGTTATCGCCGGAACGTACGGTTCCGGCGAAGTTTACACGGTCGATGTAAGGAACCCGATCGGGAGTGAGGACGAATGAGGCGCGCCCTACCGGATTCGTCACGCATTCGCCCCGACGGTATTGCCCGCTGCGGGGAATTCCTATTTCGATGGGGTCTTGAAATTGATAGAAATCGCCGTTCGTCGCACCGAGGACTTCGTGCCCCGGACGGTTGTTGCGAGCCGACATGCTCGACGGAGTCTCCGTTGCGACGGCTTTGTCTCCGCTAAGGCAAGTCTCGATGTCTACGTATGGGTTGGTAAGGTCCACTTCCATGACATGGAATTTAAGCGGATAGGCGGGTATATCGTAAAAGGCATATTTCGTGCCGGGACCTATATCGTGCGAGTGTACGATGGTATCTACCGCATAGGTTTTGCCTCCGATGGTTATTCCCGAAGCGTAAATAAAGAGAGACAATACTCCGAAAAGAAGGAAGCTGAATATCTTTTTCATGACTTTTTTATATTGATTTTTTTACTTGACAATGATTTTCACGCTATCGGCGATGCCGTTACGATATATTTTCAGTAGGTAAGTCCCGCTCGCCAAATTACCTATCGGCAGGGGAATTTCTCCCGCCGGCGTTTGTCCCATTTCTACTCGGTTCAGAAGCTGCCCGCCGAGGTTGTACAATTCGCAGTTTACATCGGCATTTTGGGGTAAAACGAAATGTATTTGAGATTCGCCTGCTTCGACAGGGTTGGGGTAAACCCGCAGCAAGGAAGCTATTTCGGGATTCGATACGTTTACCGTGATACCGTCATAAATGAGCGAAAATTCTTTGAGTGCGATAGTATATGGGTTCCCTGCCGTTTGAGACGAACCGAGGATAAATAATTTCAGACTTTGGAATTTCACGGGATATAACGACATGTCGCGGTAGTTTTCGAAATATCCGTTCATGGGAATCGAGATAACATGGTCGGTATTTTGGGGTATATTTTCGAATTCGGTCAATGTGGAAGTACTCGATGCATTGTTTTTCATCGACAGTGCTATTTTACTCACTTGGGTCGCTCCGGTGTTGAGCGTGATTCGCATGGAGTCGGGGAGACTGTACAGGTAAATGTCTTTGGCGATTTGCAGATAGGGAGCGCGGCCTGAACTGAATGTATATCGCAATTCTGTTCCCTGTGCTGTCGGTACGATCGAAATATCTTTCAATGCTGAGTTGGTGATGTCCCATGACGAGGCATCCGAGAAATCGTCTATCGCTCTGTTGCGTCGGTCGGGAATTTGTACGGTTACCGATAGCGTGTCGGTAAAGTCGTCTTGACGGCAATATATATCGGTCTTACCGTTCGCTATGCCCTTTAAAAGTCCCTCGGTGACGGTACATATCGTCGGGTCTTGAACGGTCCATGAAAATGCATCGGGAGAAATGAGCATACTCTCTCCGTTAACGATGGCTGTTACTTCGATGGGATATTCATAAAGCCCGTCGTTAATGACCGAATCGAGTCGAAGCGTAAGACCTTGCGGCTCGTTGATGACTATATCGATGGAGGTTTCTATGCCATTGTAAGTCGCATATAGTTTTCCTTTGCCGTCACCCGAAGCTACGAATGTGTCGGTCCCTTTTATATATCCCAGAGACTCGTCGCAACGCAATGTAACGCCTTGTAAATCGGTATCTATCAGATACCCGTATTGGTTGTATCCCATGAAATGGGGTGTGAATATGCCGTTTTTGGGGAGAGAGTAGTAGGCCGAAGTGCATAGGATTTCGGCTACGGTATTGTCGTCCGGGGCATTCGATACCACGAAGATACCGTTGCTGACAGCGCGTTCGTGTCCGTCGCTGGGACTGTTCACCTGTCCGTATTTTTCGATATACATACCGCTCGATCCGCCACCGTCGAGATTCATGGCATTGGCGGCTCCGGCGAATTTCATCATGTCGGCCATTTGTTTGGTCGTAGCGCCGTCGGAATATCCGCCTTGACGTCCGTCGACTACCAGCATGTACACTTTGCTACGGTCTGCCGAGTAACCGATTGCCGTTCTCGGGTGAAGTTCCGCCCAATCGGTTTCGAGAACTTCTCCGTTTTCCAATATTTTACGGTCCCCGCCTACCATGCAATTAATGTCGGGGTAACTGCCGTCTTCGAGTTGGAGCATTATTTTTATTTCCAGTTCGTCGCCGGGTTGCAAGGTTTGCAAAAAGTCGGCAGACGTTCCATGCCCCGATAATACGGCTCCGTTTTCGGCGATAGCCATGTTTCCGGCAGCCGAACCTGTACCTGCCACTTTCAGCTTCATGGTCTTGTTCAGACCCCATTTCTCTCCGTCGGCGAGACTTACCGGTATTTCATATCCGTAAGCATTGGTATGGGTATAATTCCCGACATAACGGTTGTAGAGTACTAATTGATCGGTACTTCGGCTTCCGTTTACGTTGTGTATGGTATATGTGGTTTCGTTATGGGTGAGTTCACCGGCATAAGTGACGAACGAGATGAAGCATTCGTCGTTTGTCGTGAAAGATGTTTGAGGGCCCGAAGATACGGGAACTTTCGCCAATTGGCCTTCTACCGCACATCCGTGTACCGGAGTTCCGATAGCTCCCGAAGTAGCGAAAAAGTCGGCATTCGTACCGGCGAAATAACGGCTGCCTTCTTTGCTTTTTCGGGCGGCCATGTTGGTAATGCCTTCGCACGTAACCAACGAATCCCGACCCAAGACCGATTGGAAAGAGAGATAAGGATTGGTAGCGTCGATTTCCAAATAAAAGGCTCTCATGTCTTTGGGACCATAGAAATGAATGGCGGTGTAATAGGTTCCGGGGCCTACTTTGTAATGAGAGAGGGTATCGGCCGTGTAGGTGCTGCCACCGATAACTGCCGGGCCTTTGGCACTGAGCAGTATGGGTAAACAAGCAAAAATTGCGAAAAGTGTAAAAATCTTTTTCATAGGGGCAACCGTTTAATACAAATGGATTGGTTTAGAAATGTTTTAATCGATATAGATAGAATGAATTTCAGTTTCTTTTTCAAATCCTATCCTCGAATCTCCCGTTTTTCGGAGTTTCATTTACTTTTGAGATACGATAGGCAGATTGAATATTTTTTGAACTTTTATATAGGGAAGGGTAAAGGGAAGGGCGATATATAGCCATATACCGCCCTTCCTCTAAGAAATAGATTTAAATGTCGCTCAGTGCGAAGGGCTTATTTCACAACGACTTTTTGAACTTTTTCAACACCGTCGATAACCGCTTTTACAATGTAAATGCCTTTGGCGGCAGGAGCGGCCATAGATTGTACACCGGCGGCTTCCATTACTTTTTGTCCGGCGAAGTTGTAAACGACAGCGTTTGCCATGCCAGAGAAATAAATGGCATCGCCGCTTACGAATATCTTCACGTTGTCGGTAGCTACATTAGCGATACCCGATTCAGATTCATTGTCATATCCGTCGGGAGTCATTTTGTAAACGGCAGCTCCGCTACCCGATGCGTAGACAGCGATATAAGCAGCTTCTTTACCGTTTTTGTCGGCTACTTTGGCGATACGGGGCAATGCGGTACGAACAGGGTTCGAAATATCGCCCATACCACCTTGCGGGAATGTCCAGTAATAAGTTGCACCGGCAAATGTAGGACCTTCGCCCATTTCGATAATATTCCATGCTTGGGCAGGAGTCGTGGCCGTATTGGAAATTACGTATGCGCAGAAAGGTTTGTCGTTCAATGTAAATTCAGAGATACCGTTGTTTCCTACGTTTTTGATAGCGCATTCTTCGGGGGCATCACCTACGCTTTCGATCAAAGAACCGCTCATGTCGTAGAGAGATGCTGCACTATTGAAGCCGTCCAAATAGAAGTAGTCGTTATCGATGATTGAAACACGAGGTCCGGTTCCGTTATCGACAGCTTCTGCGGGGTAATAGGATTTGATTTCGATAACTTTGAAATTATAGCCTTCATAGTCACCTGTTTGTCCGGCTAATTGTCCGTCTTTAATATCGCAACGAATCACATATTTCCCGCTGCTGACCGGGAACATGAGGATAGCATCTTTCGTAACATCGCCTTTCACGGCAAAATAGTCGACACGATAGCCGTCGAGCAGACCATCTTTGTTGGCCAATTCCATTACTTTGGTGGGCTCTCCGCTCGTCATGTCGATTTTCCAAACGCCGATAGCTTCGCCGTTCAATGCAGTGGACATGTTGAATACAACTACGTTTCCGGCATCGTCTACCTGAATATCGTTGCAAAGGAATCCGGGCGTTTTTTGTTCTTCCATTGGTGTCTGTTGGAATGTCGTGTCGCCGGGAGTGTTTACGATCGTATCGATTTTGGTATAAGTGTAGGTGATTTTAAACTTTTCTGCGTTGAATTGAACATCACGTTTCTTATCTCCGGTTTTCAAATCATAGATTTTGATACCCGTAAAAGCAGCTCTGTACGCAAACAACATTTCGTCTCCTTTAACTGTCATACCACGGGAGTCGTTAGCTCCACCTAACTGATCGGCTACTCCCATATTATTCCCGGTAGTGGCAGCTTTCATCCACAAGTTTTCCAATGTGTATTCACCTGCTTTTTCATACGTCGCCGGATCTTGAGCGACCATCGATGTTGCCATACATGCAGCAACCATCCCAAGTAATAATCTTTTCATGATAAAAATAAATTAAATGAATAAATAAATGAAAAATTATATTGCATAATTCAATATATCAGATTGTTAGTGAATAAATTTCAATATCTCTCTTTTCCCGTCGATGTGGACGATGACCGCATAGACTCCACGTACAAGCCCGCTCAATTCGATACGGTCTCCTGCTGCCGGATTTTCCATATCGGCGAAACGCCCGATAATTTGTCCGGATAAGTTGGCTACATCGACCGTTATGTGGCGTGCGTCGTTTCCTACGACGAGAGCGGGATTCTCACCCTGTATGACGTAACATTTACCCCTCTTTTCGAGAGTTTCCATACCCGATGAATTTTTGAAAGTGAAGGATATTGTATCGCAATATTCCGTTTCGCCTCCTACGTATTCCGAGCGGGCCCGCAGATACCATGTACCGTCGGTCAAGTTGTCGAATTCCGTTTCGTAAGTGAATGCGTTTACGGTCTGTCTTTTTACGTTTCGTATCGGGGTAAACTGGTCGTTGGTGTGTAATTCGATACGGAAGGTGCTGGCGAACGGTTCTTCTGCCCAGCGTACTTGTAAGGACGTGGCTTCGACCGTCGCTCCCTGCGTGGGATACAGAATGACCGGTATGGACGGTACTTTCGATTCTGTCGTGAAATTCGTCGTTTTACTGATACTTTCTGTCGAGCCTGCGTATGCGGTTACGCGTGCGTAATATTTCGTATTTCCCACCAATACGCCTTCGGGGAGGGTAATGGAGTGTTCGCTATATCGTTGGTCGAGAACTTTACCCATAGAGCGGAAGTCGTCGTATTTGTTTATTTCGAGTCGGTATTCCGTAGCGTCTGGATATTCGGTCCAAGTGATAGAAGGCGTGACGGACACTTCGGTGGCTCCTTTGGTCGGAGATTCTATTTCGAACGGACCGGACTGGAATGCATATACGGCAGAGATACCGTCCGAACAGTTGGCTTTTCGTGTACGAATCCGCCAGTAATAAGTCCCTTTTTCCAAGTCGGGCAGATAGCTCGAAGGGAAAGAAGTACCGGTAGTTTCCCGCGAGAGTATGAGGTCGGTGAATAAATCGTCGCGGGCAATGTCTATATAATAGGAAGCATCGGCGACACTGCTCCACGTAAACTCGTAGTTGCCTATGGCCGTTCCGTTGTTTATCGGAGTGTTTAATGTCACGGCTTCGCTTGTACCTGCCGTGGCTCCCATGAACAAGGGTGCATACTCGTTTCCGTAACGGTCGACGATGGAAACAGCGTATGTATACCCCGTGCGATAAATTGTCGGTATGGAATAGTTGGTGCTGTATGAGAGCCCCAACAGATAGCGGGCATCCCGGCAAGCGGTCGTTTGTGCCGCATTTTCCGGTACGGCATATACGGCGTATCGCATACCCTCTGCTCCCGTCCATGATAATTGACCGTTAGTGAAAGCGATATTCGATACTAATCCGGGATCGGAGGTAGCTTTCCAGCTGATGGCTGGTATTAGAGCCGGGTATTTGTAAACGTCCGACCGCAACAAGGAGAGCATTCCCGAAGTATGGGTTACCTTGCGCATGTTGTAGAATACGCTTCCCGGGGCTCCCGTTTCGTCATATGTGCGGTTTACTTTAATTTGATTGACCAGTTCGGAGCCTTTGAACGAAGCGGTTGCGCCATCGACGATGTATTCGTTTTCTTCGGCTGTTTTCCGTTCGATGGGAGAGAGCGCTTTGGAAGAAACTTTTTCTCCGTTTAGATCGAACGATAGTGTCCCGGTTGTCGTTTTTCCGTATTTTGATGGCATTTTGGCCGAGCTCAAATCGGATGCCGAATGGCTCGAATAAAAATGACAACCGAATTGCCTTACGATTTGGCTCCACCATTCGGCGATAAGCGTGTAGTCGCTGCTCGATCCTATCGTCCAATAGATTTGCGGCGATATGTAATCGATAGAGTGTTCTTGTATCCATGCCATAGGATCGCAGAAGATATCGTCGTACGCCCAGTCGGAACCTACCGGGGTAGGAGTAACGCCGTATCGCTCGGCTATCGTGGCATCGGTGCACCATACACCGGCGGGAGAGATACCGAATCGCACATAAGGCTTTTCCGATTGAATCATTCGGTAAACCTGAGCGATCAGTTTATTTACATTCTGACGCCGCCAATCGGCCCGAGAGAGGTTGTCGGGATTGGATTGCTGGTATAACTCGTCGTCCATGTCGTCGGTCGTCCCCGACGTGTAGAAATAGTCGTCGAAGACAACACCGTCGATGTCGTAGTTTTGTACGACTTCTTGAATAATGGCGGTGATATGGTCTCTCACTTCCGGCATTGCCGGATTCAAGATAGAACCGTCCGAATAGTCTAAGAGCCATTCCGGGTGAGATTCCCGATAATTTTGAGGCGTTCCGTCCCATTGGTGCAGTACGCTTTCATACCGGTAGGGGTTGAACCATGCGTGAATTTCGATACCCCGTTTGTGAGCCTCTTCGACAGCAAACAGCAAGGGGTCGTACCCCGGGTCCATGCCTCGTGTCGCTACGAGGTCGCTCGACCACGGTTCGTAAGAGGATTTATACATCGCATCGCAACGGCCGCGCACTTGGAAATAAACGGTATTGGCATTAGCTGCTTTTACCGAGTCGAGCAACATGATTAACTCGTCTTTTTGTTCTTGGATTTCTTGCGCATTTCCGGTGTTCGAGATAACGGTAGTTTTCGGCCACGTCAATCTCCATACGGTCGATAACCAGAATGCTCTGACCTCTTTTTTGGGAGTTTGAGCGATTGTCGGGATAGCTAACCAAAAGGTAAACAGTACGATTGCTATTTTTGCGATGTATTTCATATCTAATTAGTTAAGATATTTTTTCCCGCCGGTCGGTTAGACCGGCGGAAAATTATCAGGCTTTTGTTTTTAGAATAGGTTCGATAACTCGTTGTTCAGTGCTATACCATAGACATTGACCCCCGATACGATAGTTTCCAGCTTTTTCGTCGTGGGATTCCAGCGTTTTACTCCCGATGTCTCCGAGCTGCCTTCTTCGGCACGGAGTCCGAAGTAAACCGAACCGTCGGTGCTGTCGAGTACCATTTGACAGACATCGACATATTCTCCTACGCTTCCTTCGCTGTCCGATTTGAAGCTCGCTACGAGATATTTGCTCTCGGCTTTCGTGTTGGTCTTTGTCGCGTCGTTGGCCGTAATATCTGTTAAAGGAACGGCATAGAGCCCTTTGTCTCGAATGACGGCATATAAAATTTGATTGGTGGCATCTATCACGAACGATTTCACGAATTCATCGGGGAAAATCGTAGCATAGGGAGGGTTGGTTCCTCGACTGATGTCCACAGGGCTGATATCGCTTTCTGCGAAACGGAAGATACCGCCTCCGCCGTATGTTTTGCCCCAATACCACAATCCGTCCGCTTTGGCGAAGCAGGCATTCATTGCACCGTATTGCCACGGGTTACCGTAATATTCGAGCCGATTGTTCTGAACGAAATAATCGTATTTGGCATCGCTGGTGCTGAGTGCCAAGTTACGTTCGTTGACACCGATGCGTCGGATACCTGTATTCCGGTCGGCGAAATAGATTTGTTCGTTGTCTATCCAACCGTAGAAAGGATCGTTGAAGGCGGCGTTGCCGACGTTGGAGAGAACGGTTTCCATACTGCTCCCGTCTTTGGCTACCGCTGTAATTTTTCCGTCACCCCGGGTTCCATCTTCATCGTTTACATACGAGAATTGTGTACCGCAGTCGAGCACGAATAGAACTTCATTATGGAACAGCATATTCAGAGGGTGAGCTCCCGCTTTTACGCCTAAGTCGAAGGGAGAGTTATTACTTCCCTCAGGAACATTATAATCCAGCTTATAGGCCATTACGTTTCCACTTTTTACCGCATAGTAGAGCGTTTTCGATGCATTGGGCGTACCTACTTGTACATTGGCTTTTACATCTTGGAGCGCACGTCCGCCGAGAGTGGTTTTCAACGTGATGGTTTGCGAACCTATGTTTTTGAAGACTAATCGGCCCGGATTTTCGCCGGTATAGGTATTACCTGTTATTTCCGGGTGATCGAGCAAGGTTGTTCCTTCGGGCAATACCCATGTATATTCCGGTTCTTCCGATGCGGCCGGATTTCGTAAGGTCACTTCCAAAGTCACTTCGACGTCGTTGATGACACATATTCTATCATCTTCCGTTTTGGCGACGATCGTAGGTTTAATGTCGTTGATAAGCAAAGGACGAGTCGTATAGTCGTCGCCTACGGTCAATTTTACCTCGTACTGTCCGGGTAAACTGTATGTATGGGTAGGATTAACGTCGGTCGAAGTTTCCCCGTCGCCGAAGTCCCAAGTACATGTACCCGAGATGGCCGATGTATTGGTAAACTGTATGGTGGAACCTACCAGATAGTCGAGTTCGTATCCTTCGTTCGTGATGTGGTAGGTAAACGCTACATCGTCACTGGGATATACATTGTAAGTGGGATCGTTTTCCATACAAGCAGATAACGAAGCCAACAAGACAACCGTCAAACTTATATTTCTTAATGCTTTCATTGTTCTTTCCGTTTCTATTAGTTGACAGTAATATTTTTAATATCGGTATTGCTTATCACACCGTTGGAGTCGCTTACTTGGAATTTTGCGCTCAACGTATAGGTGCAATTGTAGTTTACTCCGTATTCTTTGCCGTCGAAGATGAGTTCGGGCGTGGTTAGAGCTGCAACGATGCCATCGAGCCGGGCTTTATTCTCGTCGGTGATTTCATATACTTCTTCGTTGGCTTCGTTGGTCGTTTTCGTGAAGAGAGCCTCATATTCCTCTTCGGTCATTTTCATGAATCCATCGACAACGATTTTTTTCATGTTCCCGTGGTAATCGGTCTCTATTTGAGTGGTTAGAGCCTCCCGGAAGTTGGTCTCGTAATCGCCGGGATAATAGGTCTTGAATAAAGTTTCGGTAAAATCGGAACTTCCTACACTGGCCCATGTCACGCTAGCCCATGAAGAGGAGACCGGGAAAGTGGCGTCGAGAATGTAGGACGACTTGGCATCGTCCCACGACACGGTTTGAGGATCGAACTCTTTCACCAAATGCGAGGCGACTACTTCGTCGGTCTCGCTTTCGGTATAGGTGTAACTGATGTATGGGCATGTAACGGCACGATTGATCGTACTGCTCACTCCATACCAAACTTGGGCTTTCTCTATCGTACTGCCGTCGGCATAATAGTAAACTCTGAAATCGAGGTCGCTACCGGCGTTCACGGCATCTTTCAGCTCCCAATAAACGTATGCGGTTTGTTGTCCCAAGTCTGCCCAATCGTTTACAGGGTCGTTGATTTCGCAACCCGATAATCCGGCGATTGCCAGCAGAAGAGACGCTATTTTTACTTTGTTTTTCATATCGAGTGTTATTATTTGTTGTAATACTTCGATTCTTTTCTATTTATTGCCAGATCATAGGTTTGCGCAACCATTGATAGTTTTTGTATGCGCCTAGTCTTTCCAATTCGGCTTTGTTGTATTTTTCTTCTGTTTCGGGGTCGTAGTTGATACGGTTGATCCATGCTTTGGGATCGTCTCCCCAATGAGCTTCATAAATATTATTGGGCCGTTTTAATCCGGGATATACATAGGTATTGTCATATTGTATTCCGTTCTCCTCGCAACTGTAATTGTAGCGACGCATATCGGTCCATTGTTCGGGTTGCAGATAGAGGCAAACATATTTCTGACGCATGATGTGCCCGATGTTGAATCCGTCGGCAGGGAAGTAGGTAGTTACATAGTTTCCTGTTCCGGTTTCATTCCCCAAATAGTTATTGCGATAGCGGGTATAACTGCTTCCATAAATCGAGGAAAGATTGAATCGGTCGAAATTAATTTCGGCAGCTTGCATGGTCAATGAACGGGCCGTCGGCTTGTCGCCGCTCCAATAAGTAGCTTCGGCTTTGATAAGCAGGAGTTCTTCTTCGAGGAAGAGGGGAACATAACCTGTGTTTTGCGTATAGACCGAAACTTTCTTGCCGTCGACTTCGGGGAACAAGGTGGGGTAGTTATCCACTTTGTAGGAAACGTCCATACCGATATTGGTATCGAGATAACGCATTTCAGTACCGGAATCGCTTGTTCCCGAGGGTCCCGGCCGTGCACTCATGAAAGCGAGGATACGAGGATCTTCCGCCCAGCCTTTCAGGTTGTTATGCGATTCGAATACGCCCAATATATTTTCCATGAAATATTTGGTAGGAACAGCCGAATTCAACATGTTGCCACGTCCTTCCCAGCCGAGACCTCCTTGTTCGGTCGATCCGAAGGCTTCGCCCCACGGAGAATTTTGGGCTCCGTTACCGCCGTCGAAACGATAAAGTACATCTTCCCAACCTTCGAGTGCCCGGTTGACAGCTGTAATGATGGCTTGGCATGTCGCCGCATTGTTTTCCCAATTCGGCAATTTGCGAAGCAGTAACCGGGCTTTTAAGGCGTAGGTATAGTGTTTCCATTTATTTAGATCTCCGGCGAAGACCCGGTCGATCGATTGATCGATAGGTATATTGGTCGCGGCTTCGGTATAAGTGGGATCTTCATACATGCCTATCAGCTCTTCTATTTCTTGATTCATCCACTCGTAGATGCTTTCTTGCGTATCGTAGTGCGGACTGTTCGATTCATAGGCTTCCGAACGAGGCATGTCTCCGAACAGGTCGGTTGTCATTTGGGTGGACATTAACCGAAGGGTACGGCCGATGAGTTCCAGATTCCACACTTGTGCTTCGTGAGCCTCGTCGATGATTTCTTTGGCATTGACACCGATATCGTAGAAGTGGCGACGCCATTGCGGGTGACGGTTCATCGTCAGGAAATCGCCCCAGCCGGATTTGTAAGCGAAACTCGACGTTTGGTTACGTCCGCCGGTAGTCAATGTTTGGGTCAGATAAGCGCCGTATTCGGCATGGTCGAATTGAAGTTGAGCCGAGTAGAACAGCACGACAGGCAATACCTGTTGGGGCAGAACCTCATGAGCGGCATCTTCGTTGACGTTGTCGTACAACCAGTCTTCGCAACTTGCGCCCATGAAACTGATTAACAACGATAATATGATAACTTTATATTTATTCATGGTTCCTTGATGTTAGAATGTTGCGTTTATAGTGAAATTGAAACTGCGGGTGGCCGGGATAGACATATTGTCGATACCCATCGTTCCTGTACCGTAGGCTGCCGAAGTTGAAATTTGCGGATCAGAACCCGAATATTTGGTCAACAGGAAGAGATTGCGGCCTGTAATGGAAGCTCTCAATCCTTTAATGTAGGGATTCCCTTTTTTCAAGAACCGTGTGAAATCATATCCTACGGTGACGTAACTCAATCGGAGATAAGAACCGTCTTCGATAAAATTGGAGCTTACGCCATAGAAATAGGTATTCAGGTTGGTCTGATTCAAAATGATAGGCTTGTTGTTTTGTACATAAGTTCCGTCGGGTTGTGCGACTACACCTTTTACGACTACTTCGCGGTTACGGTAGTTCTCCAACGATTTGTGCATACCGTTGGTAAAGAGAGAGCGTGCGGTTCCGTTATATACGTCTCCTCCTACACGTCCGTCCAGCAAGAACGATACAGTCAAGTCTTTCCATCGGAACGTACTGCTCAATCCCATCAGGAAGTCGGGCTCGCGGTTACCGATATATACGCTCTTGGCCGGGTTGATAATGGGATATCCGTCCTCGTCGATAAGTATTTGTCCGTCGGGAGCACGCATATAGTCCTTGCCTGAAATACCCGTCGTCGAACCGTTTAGATAGGCGGTAGTATAGATATCGCTGAACTGAGTCCCTTGAATTTCGCTCACGTCTTCGGGTAACGATTTTACGACACCCCGATTCAACCCGAAGTTGAGGTTGGCGGTCCATTCGAAATCTTTACTGCGAAGAATGTCTTGGCTTAACGTAGCTTCCACACCGTGATTCTCGATACTACCTTCGTTGCGGACTTGTAGAATAGTTCCCGATGAAGGCGAAACTCTCACGGTTACGATTTGGTTGTTTACCGTAGTCGAGTAGTAGGCTACATCTAAACGGGTGCGGCTGTCGAAGAATCTTAAATCGGCTCCGATTTCCCACGACTTTGTCATTTCGGGTTCCAGCGTAATCGCGTAAGAAGCTGTTGGGTCGACACTATATCCTCCGTCGGGGAATGTAGAGGCTTCCCGATAGGCTTTGGTAAATTTGTTGGGAGTAGCATCTTTCCCGACTTGTGCCCAGTTCCCGCGTATTTTACCATAGCTGAACCAATCGTTACTGATGTGGAACAATTCGCTGAAAATTAAACCTGCCGTTACCGAAGGATAGAAGTAGGAAGATTTTTCGGCTTGTTTCAAGGTAGAGGAACCGTCGTAGCGGGCTGTTCCGCTTAATTGGGCGATTCCTTTATAGTCGAATCGCAATTCTCCGAAATACCCATATTTGTTTTTCTTGGAGCGGAAGTAGGAAATGGGATAGTCGCCCGTTTTCAGCCAGTTTTCGGTATTCGTATTGTTGAAACTGTAATAGTCTCCTTCCAATACGAACTCCTGTCCCGCCATAGTGGCTTCATAGCTTTTGTTGATCATGATTTCGGCTCCGGCCAACAGATTCATGCTGAAATCTTTGAACAAATCTACTTTGTATGTGGCCAATCCCTGTATCGTGAGCAATTCGCTACGGCTGGGTTCGAATTTATAAGAACCGAATTTGTAGAGATATTTGGAAATAACGCTCTCGTCCAGTTCGTCTTTATCGAAACGAGGTTTGGCGTAGGCGTCGGAAGTTGTATATCCTTTGTCGTATGCTATTTTACCGGTGAAGGTCAAATCCTTTATGGGAGTCCATTCGATCGATCCGTTTAAGATGGTACGTGAAGATTGTGTCTCCCCTCCGTCTTCGTAACGTCCCCAATAAGGGCTTACTCCGGCTGCAATTTTATCGGCGTCTGTAAGGGCATTCCAATTGTCGTAACGACCACCGTCTTCTATGCTGTAAACCGGTTTTCCCAATGGCGTTTTGTACACACGCATATCGTTGTTGATAGGCCAAGTGTAGATAGAACTCATGCTATTGCCGAATGAACGGGATTTCGTATCGATATAATTTAATGATGCATTGATTTTTACCCATTTCGAAGGGGTGAAAGTTGCTTTTAACAAAGCACCCATGCGATTCTTGTAATCTTCGGGGACAACACCGTCGGTAGAAGTGTAGTTGAACGATGCATAAGCTGTGAATTTGTCTGTTCCTCCCGAAGCGTTCACATCGTATTTTTGATATAATCCCGTTCCCAAGAAGTTTCCGACGTTATCGTAGGTTCTTTCTCCTTCTTTCAGAAGAGGACCCCAACCTCCGCTTACGGAGTTTTCTTTATAGAAACCGAGATTTCCCGGAGCATATTTCTGTTGAATTTTAGGGATTCTTACGCTGTTATCGATTTGTACGCTGGCACTACCGTTCACGACGATCTGTCCGGTTTTACCGCTTTTCGTGGTGATTAGGATTACACCGTTGGCTGCTTCCGAGCCGTACAATGCCGATGCAGCAGCACCTTTCAATACGGTCATGTTTTCGATGTCGTTCGGGTTGATGTCACCGGCCGACGAACCGCCTCCACGCATAGGCATCCCATCAATGATAAACAAGGGTTCGTTATTTTGTCCTGAGTTGATGGACGAAATCGCACGAATGATGATTTGGGAACTGGAATTGGGTGAACCTCCGCTCCCTGATACTTGTACACCGGCAATTTTCCCTTGTAGAGAATTTACGAAGTTTGCCGATTGTCCGGCAGTAACCTCGTCGGCATTTAGACTTTGGACAGCGAAGTTCAGTTTTTTCTTTTCTTCCCGAATACCCATCGCTGTTACGACAACCTCGTCTAATTGTGTCGATGACGAGGTTAAAGTTACATTGATGACAGATTGATTTCCAACCTGCACCGTTTTCGGTTGCATACCCACGTAACTGAATGTTAGGCTTGCGTTTTCATTGACTTTAATAGAATATTTCCCATCTAAGTCGGTCGTCGCTCCTTGTGAGGTGCCTTTGACATGGACCGATGCCCCGATAACGGGCAGTCCGTCTTCGGCAGATACAACGGTCCCCGTTACGGTGCGTTGTTGAGCGAAACCTACTATAGCAAATAAGGAAAATAACAGAAGTAGCACCTGTCTTCTCATAATACTGCTTGTTTGTTAATAATCAAGGTTAGTAAATACTCGTTTATAATTTATTTGAATTAATCATGGTTGATTCTTGTTTTTCGTGGTTTAAATCAACGTTTTATTCGACTTTTAATCGTTTCGGTGATAGTATCGCTTAATAAAGTTTTATTAAGGATTCTTTCGAAAAGGAAAATAGGAGATTATGGCTCATTATCCAAGAATATGCAATTCCCGCATGACTTATTTTTTGTACCGTATTTATATAGAAAAAATGTGATTCCTTTTCGGTCTTTCGATTTTTGGACGGAGGATATTATGTATCGAGAATATATTTTTAGAAAGCAAGCTCCCTAAGATCTAATTTCTACCGAGATAGTTTATAATTGTGAAAATATGGCTCTAATTCTAAAAAATAAGTCAAAAGCGAAAAAAAGTGAGAGAATTAGTTTTCGATTTAAAAATAGAACGCTATATTTGTACAAGTAAAAGATAAAAAATAAAACACAAACATTTAAAATAATAAAATATAACACAGGCTTTTAACAGCAGTTTTAAACGTTGGTTTTTTTCGGGGGACTTTTTAAGTTTGATAAAGGTTTAAAATCTTATAGATACCTAAGAAATTTTTCTCTTTCGAAGCCTTTCGATAGATAAAAAATGTTGTCGTTTTTCATAATGAGTTTTTCTTTATGTATCTTTGGCTCTATCGAATATGAGATATGGCTTAGCAAAAAAATGAGCAAGTTCTTTTTTTGAGTGGTTGCCTTTCCTTATATTTGTAGAAAAGAATATAGGATGCGGTTCGGCATAGTCAAATCGGAAATTAGATTTCTTGATTGCCTTTGCGCTCACCTTTCCCTATATTCGCGTAAAATGCAGAGATAGAATGCTTTTGGATAGGAACAGATTCGTTTGCTTGTGTTCTCTTGCGCTATCTTTGATTTGGCCTCTAAACAGGGCGGAAAAGACCTTTTTGACACCATAGGGCTGGGTATAAATCTTTTTTATTTTCGGCCTGTTGGGAGTTTGAGGTGAGATGGAAATTCATTATTTATGCTAAAAAATATTACCATGAAGAAGAAAATGTTCTATGCGCTGTCTGCGCTTTTGTTGTGTAGTGCTTGTACTACGACACCACGTAATCCGTTTGAAGAACCTGCGAGGCCTGCCGGACAGGAAAGTGTTTTGAAGTTGGCTTGCGAACCTTTGGATACGGTGAGAGTCGGTTTTATCGGACTGGGTTCCAGAGGTAAAGGTGCGATCGAACGGTATGTCTATCTGCCCGATGCCAAAGTTGTCGCTTTGTGTGATTTAGATTCGGCGAATGTAAACAAAGCGAATGAAATACTTACTTCGCACAAACTTCCTGCCGCCGATATTTATGTGGGTGAGGACGTTTGGAAAGAGATGTGCGGAAGGGACGACATAGATTTGGTCTACATTTGCACCGATTGGCACTCTCATGCTCCGATGGCTGTCTATGCCATGAAACAGGGAAAACATGTCGCCGTGGAAGTACCGGCGGCAATGACCGTAGCCGAGTGCTGGGATTTGGTAAATACGGCCGAACAGACTCGCCGCCATTGCATGATGCTGGAAAATTGCTGTTACGATTTCTTCGAAATGGCAACGCTCAATATGGCACAACAAGGCTTGTTCGGAGATGTGATGCATGCCGAGGGGGCTTATATCCACGACTTGCGTTCTTATAATTACGACACTACGGCGACCGGTTATAAAAACATGTGGCGGTTAAAAGCCCAGAAAGAGGAGGCCGGTAATCCTTATCCTACTCATGGATTAGGTCCTGTCGCCCAGATATTGAACATTCACCGGGGCGACCGCATGGCTACGTTGGTTTCCATGTCTAATGCGCAAAAGGGTATGCATCTTTATGCAGCCGAACATGGTATTACCGGCGAGGATACGGCACGTATCGATATGGGCGATATGAACACGACTCTTATTCGTACCGCCAAAGGGAAAACCATCATGATACAACACGATGTTACCAGTCCTCGTCCCTATAACCGCATTCACATGGTGAGTGGTACGAAAGGTTTCGCTCAGAAATATCCGCTTACGGGGATCGCTTTGGAACCCAATGCGCATGAGTTTGTCAGCCAGCAAACTCTCGACTCTCTGCTGAAAGTGTACGAGCACCCCTTCTGCAAAGAGATCGGCGAAAAAGCTCGTCAGGTGGGCGGACACGGAGGTATGGATTTCATTATGGATTATCGTCTGATTCATTGCTTGAAAAACGGTTTGCCTCTCGATATGGACGTTTACGACGCAGCCGAATGGTCGTGTCTGGTCGAGTTGACCGACTACTCCGTTCGCAACGGCTCCGTTCCGGTACAGATACCCGATTTTACCCGTGGAGAATGGGATAAATTGCAAGGCTTGACTTTTGCCGAATAGAAAGATAAAATATGGGAAAATGGCTGTTTCAAGAGGAAACAGCCATTTCTGTATGTGAATAGTAAGGATTATTTTTATATCGATTGCCACAATACCCTGCGATATTACGGGACACGGCTGGGGAGGAATGTGTGAGAATGCCCTGCAATGCCACAGGGTATGGGTGAGAGGGGGTTAAAGAAACATTCTCTTTTGTGATGTAAGGATAGATTTTACGCTTCTCCCCCTTGTGTCGCATAGCGATAGGGGGGGAGAAGCAGAAGAAACAATAGTTTTCGACGGAGAGGGGGTGAGAAAGATAGAATAGGAGTTTTTTGTAAGACCAACCCCTCCGGCCTGCGGCCACCTCCCCTATATTTTGCTGTCGCAAAACACAGAGGAGGAGGGAGATGCTTTTTGCTTTATTTTTTATGTAGCAAGCCGGAACTATCCAATCTTCTCCCTTGCCGTGTTCCGTAGCCTTACGGGGTGTTGCGTTAGCGGTATGAGGGAGACCCGCGGAACAAAGTTCTGCGGAGAGGGGTTAAGGAGAATTAAAACTTAATGGTGATATCTGCGCCGAATGTAATCGGGCGGCCGCACTGTACGAAGCTGTTGGGCGTAGACAAGTTCTCGGCATTCATGGTCTCGAAGTAGAACGCTTGATAATGTTGATTCAGCAGATTTTTCCCCCATAGTTTCAAATCGGCATATTTCCCCGAAAGGATAATCGATGCATTTACCAGCCCATAAAAGTTTTGCGCAGCATCGTTGGCTTCGGTCCAGTATATTTTCCCTCGGCCGAGGTATTGCAGATCGAAAGTCAAGTCGGTCTCTTTGTCTAAGGGCAGGGTGTAAGCGCCCGATAGGGCGAGCGTATGAGCCGGTGCAAAAGGGACGAAATTGTTTTTGTAGTCGTTTTTCCCGTCGTTGTATTCTTGGAAGGTAGCATGGGTGTAACCGTAGGTCGCCGAGAGTAACAGCCGGTTGGTCGGGGTGGCTCGCAGCGAAGCCTCCAATCCGTAGCTGGCGGTACGTCCCGAATTTTTGGTGATGCGGCCATATCCGCTTACAGCAGCTATTTGCTGATCGTGGCAATCGATGTAGAACAAAGATATATCGGCAAACAGGTGGTGGTCGATTAACTGAGAGCGGCCGCCTATTTCGTAATTCCAGCTATGTTCGGGTTTATATGAGATGGCTTGGTTCACGTCGGTTGTGTTTTCGAAGGCAGGCATTCCGGCAGTACTGCGACTCGGTGCGGGACGACCTCCGTTTCCACCGCCTCCCATGTTCTTCATCAGTTCACTTATCATGCTGGACCGGATTTGGGATTGTATCAAGTTGGAGAACATCTGGAAATTGTATCCTCCCGACCGGTAACCGCGGGTTGCCGAGGCGTAGACGAAACTTTTATTGCCGATAGCGTATTTCACTTCGAATTTGGGAGACAGTTCTATCGTGTTCATCGACTCCTTTCCATCGATGCTGAGGGGCAGGATAAAAGGCTGTTGAATCGACATCGGGGGGCGATTACCCATATTGATCGTGACGTTGGCACGCCCTGTGAGATCTTCGGTCGCATGGGTGTGATGGTAAATGCGGGTATGTTCGTAGTCTATTCGTAAGCCTACGGTAGCCGATAAACCGTCGATAAAAATACGATTGAGCGTAGCTTGTCCGAAGGCGGCAGCACCGTAGGTCGGTGTTTTGTAAATGCCGTCGATATACAGGTTTCGATTATCTATATCTATTGTAATATCGGGCATTCCCGCTAATGCAGGGTTCTGTTTGAGAGCTGCCAGTTGGTCGTTGGTCTGTTTGGTGATGAGCAAATCTATCCCGTCTTGTCTGAAATCTACCGGGCCGTCCGTATGGGTTTGTTGATAAAACCCGAATAAGCCTCCTACCCACTCCCAACGTTTGCCTTTGTGCGATTTGACGGCAAATTCCTGTGAAACCGCATGCATTTTTTGTTTTTGTTGTAGTGTAAATATGGCGCGGGGAGTAAAGTCTTGGTCCAAATGCATATCGTCGTCGAGGAATTGATAACCCGTCGTTGATGTGAAGATGAATCGGTCGTGGAGATATTGAACCGACAGACCCGACGTAAATATGTCGCGACGATACGAGGCTTCGTCGTTGTAACTGATGCTGCCGGTCTTTTTCAGGGTTTTGTCATAACCGGCGTATGGGTATCCCTGTTGGTCGCTACCCTCGTAGTCACCGCTGAAACTCAACTTCCAATGCCTGTTTACCCGCCAGTCTAATTGTACTCTTCCACCGCCCGACCGGGTACTTCCGCTATTTTGTCGGGTATATTCGTTTTTGAAGTAGCCGTCGTCCTGTCGGTAGCGGGCATTTATCGAGAATGCGAAATCGTCGGTAAGTTTTTGGCTGGTAGTAGCGGCGACTCCCCATAAGTTGTAATTCCCGAAACTCAATTTTATTTTCGAGCCCTGTTTTTCCAAAGGCGAGAGAGTCTTTATGTTCACGAGTCCCGCCATAGTATTCCTTCCGTAGAGAGTCCCTTGCGGCCCTTTCAAGACTTCGATACTTGCAATATCGATGAAGTCGAAATCGAAAGCGCTTTTATCCAGATAGGGAACGTTATTGACGTAGAGGCCTACGGCGGGAGAGTTGATTCGGGAACCTATACCCCGTATGTAGGCCGAGGAAATGAGTTTGGAGCCATAATCGGGAATAAACAGATTGGGAACGATGGTAGAAATATCCTTGACCGAACGGATATTCATTTCGTCGAGATTGCCCGTGTTGAGATAAGAGATGGAACCGGGGAACTCGAACAGTTTCGAATCCCATTTGGGGTTACTGATGATAGTAATGGCATTCAGGTTATATATGCGGTTTCCCAAAGAATCGGTAATCGCCAGTATCGGTTTACCGGTTGCAAGAAATGGTAAAGTTCCCAAGATGAGCACGAGCAGAAAATTTTTCATAAGATTTGTTTACCTGTTGAAAGAGCGAGTCTCTCTTTGAATTTTTGCACAAAGTAACAAGAGAAAAATTTTCTTTACAATCATCAATAGTAGTGATTTTTCGAGGACGGGATATTATCCGGGTGTTAGATGAAAAACAGGAGGCTGGCCGCCATGACTGCCATGCCGGTGATGACGCCTCCTATGCCGTAGTGATGATGACCGTATTTTTCGGCTCCCGGCAGCAGCTCATCGAATGAAATGAACACCATAATACCCGATACGAATGCCAATAGAAGCGCGTGAATCGTGGGAGTCCAAAAAGGTAACAGAAACAGGAATCCGATGAGTGCGCCTACCGGCTCGGCCATACCGGAAAGCAGGGAATACCAAAATGCTTTCTTGTGGCTGCCCGTCGCTTGATAGATGGGTACGGAGACAGCGATACCTTCCGGTATGTTGTGAATGGCAATGGCTATGACGATGGGAATAGCTATGTCGATGTTGCCCAGTGCCGATGCGAATGTAGCGAGTCCTTCCGGGAAATTATGGATACTGATAGCCAGTGCCATCAGTATCCCGGTACGATGCAATCGTTGTTGTCCCGATAGTTCTTCCACGCGGTGGATTTCATGTGGATTCTCGTCTTCGGGAATCAAGAAGTCTATCAATGCGATAAACGATGTTCCCGAGAAAAATGCGATCAGCATGTAGATATTAGACATGCGTGGACTGAAATTCTCGCTGAGCATACCCAATGCCTCTGGCATCAATTCCATGAACGATATATATATCATTACTCCGGCCGAGAACCCCAATGCCGCAGAAAGAAATTTCGTATTGGTTCGCTTGGCGAAAAATGCAATGAGGCTTCCCACTCCGGTCGATAGACCGGCTATCATCGTGAGGAGAAATGCCAAGAGTATAGAATTTATTTCCATATTTTCGAGATTGTATAAAACCGTAAAGGGAAACCGCACTATCCTCTTGTCGGGGAATTGTCCGTTTCCTTCGTGGTTTTTCGGAAACAAAGGTAATGTATTAAAACATTATGAAGTTCACCGAATAATAAAAATAACAAAAAAGAATGAAATATGTTAGGAATAAACCGTTGGCTCTACGTATCTTTACCCGCTGAAAAGAGAGAATATGCAAGATTATAACGAAGATATTGTTATCGAGCAGTTACAGAATCCGGCGACTGTTCGGCAGGCATTCGCACGGGTCGTAGCCCGGTATAGTGAGCCGTTATATTGGCAGATTCGAAAAATGGTACTTTCGCACGACGATGCCAATGATTTATTGCAAAATACATTCTTAAAAGCATGGGGAAGTATCGAGTATTTCAGAGGGGATGCCAAATTGTCGACTTGGCTTTATCGTATTGCAGTGAATGAGGCATTGACTTTTCTGGCACGGGAACGAGAACGACGGAATCTTACGGCCGACGATACCGATGATTTCCTGCTCTCTCATGTAGAGAGCGACGAATATTTCGACGGAGATCGTGCACAGAGGCTTTTGCAAGAAGCGGTTTTGCAACTCCCGGAGAAACAACGCCTCGTTTTTAATATGCGTTATTTCGACGAAATGAAATACGAAGATATGTCCGAAATTCTGGGAACATCGGTGGGTGCATTGAAAGCATCGTATCACCATGCGGCGAAAAAAATAGAGGAATATCTGCAAGATCATGTTTAAACCTTTTCATTATTTTCGTGTCTAACAAACAAAAGGTGAAGCTATGGAAAAGAAAACTCCCCTGTTAGATGAAATCGGTAGGAAGCACGGTATGAAAGTGCCCGGCAATTATTTTGCCGATTTCACCGAAAAGATGACGGAAAGTTTGCCGGAAAGGGAATTTCCCGAACTCGTGCAACCTTCGTTATGGCTTCGGGTAAGACCGTGGATTTATATGGCAGCCATGTTTGCCGGTATATGGCTTATGATGAAAATGTTTACGGGAATATTCTCGGTGGAAAAAGGAGAAACTCCTGATATGGAAATGACGGCTTCGGCGACAGATGGAAGTACGATAGAAGACGAGTGGATCGCTTATTATGTCGATGATTACACGGCTTATGAAATGCTCTATACCGATAGCGATTATTAAAGGAGAAGTAGTTATGAAGAAAATAATTTTATTATTATCGGCCGTTTTATTGTGGGCATTGCCCGTTTCGGTTTCGGCACAGAATAAGAATAACGACAAGGCGAAGCAACAGCGAAAAGAACAGTTTGACCGGTTCTGTAAATTCCGTCGGGATTTTATGATGAAACAGATCGGGCTTTCCGAACAAGAGGCGAAACAGTTCTTTCCCTTGTATGAAGAGATGGAAGGAAAAAAATGGACGGTAGACAGGGAGGCTCGAACCTTTGCTCGGAAAATAGTACGTTCGGAAACGGCTGTTTCAGATGTCGAGTATGAAAAAGCGGCCGAAGTTTTACTGGAAAAGGACGAGAAGTTGGCAAAGATAGATCGGGAATATTACGACAAGTTCAAAACCTTTCTGTCGAATGAAAAATTATTTAAATTCAAAAATGCCCAAATGAAATTCCCGAGAGCCATGATGAAATGGCATGGCGGGAAACATCATCATGAGTAATAATGTATAGGATAATGAAGAAAGGGAGAAGATCAAAAAAACTTCTCCCTTTCTTTTTATTTATGGTACAAATATCTTTTCCGAAAAACCGTTTATATGAAGGATATACAATCCGGTATTCAATCCGAGTTCTCTCCATTCGATTCGGGTTCCGGGCTCGACATCTGTTTTATCGGAGTATCTTATGATTCCGTCCGGGGTCGATAATATGAGGTTTATTTTACCCGCTTGCGATGTGAATAAAATTCCGTCTCGATAAAGTTTGTATAGTTTGTCTGTCGACAAGTTGTCGATGGCGCTCGGTGAAAGCACCTCTTTGATTCCGGCGAGAGCGTCTATTTTCCCGTATCCGTAAATGGAGTTGGGACATGCTCCTGTATGGGAATCTTGGCGGGCGGTCTTTTTCAAAATCAGTTGTATATCTTCGGGAGATAGTTCTGGATTTGCTTCTAACCATGTGGCAATGACTCCGGCGACAAAGGGCGAGGCTTGCGATGTTCCCGTCATTTGTCCCCAATAATAGCTTTTCCCGTTTATCGTTGCCCGGGCGACGGTGTTGGCGCTACTTTCCTTATAGTAATCGGAGTAAGAAGATACGGAGCTGAAAATCATTCCTCCCGGAGCCGTCACGTCGGGCTTTACTCGGCCGTCCGAAGCCGGACCTCGGCTCGAAGTGTAATTGATTTTATTCAACGGGTAATCGATCAACATGGACTGTTTCTTTCCCGAAAAATTTGTCCATACGTTTCGGGTTGTATAGTTTCCGACAGAAATAGTTCTCTTTCCTGTTCCTCCCAATTCCCCTAATGTACGGTCGGCATCGAAATTGACATGTGTGCTTTTCCCGTTGTCGGTGAACTGTCCGCTGTTTTTGTCGGTCCAGAGATCGATGTGTTGGGTTTCGCCCGTTACTCCTATTTGTATGTCGTAACCTTTTAGATTGAGATTATTCAAGGCGACTCTATACATGCGCCTCGTGTTGTTCCACAATTCGGTATAGTAGGCGATTTCTCCGCCTTCCGAATAGTTGAAGTCGGCAGGGACGGAAAACGATTGGTCCGTACCGTTCGAGGTACAACTCCATACGGTTTCGCCTTGCGAGTCGGTTAACGAAACGGTAACGGTAAACCCGTCCGATTCACCCCAAACTTCGAATGTGTTGGCGGCGTATCCCGATGGTTTGAAAAATGTCAGTACAGGAGTCTCTGCATTGTTGAGTTCCATCGAAGCATGAGTTTTGTTTTTGGCATCGTTTCCGATGGAGCCGACCAGAATTTTCCCTTTTCCCAGCATGGTATCGATGGCTTGGTCGAAAAGCGAAGTCCCGTCGTGCGGCCCGTAAGAAGTATTTAGGCTGATGTTGACTACGGCCGGTTTGTCTATCGAATCGGCATAGTTGAATACATATTTAATACCATTCAGAATATCGGTATCTTCCAATGTCGATCCTACCATTACTAAGTCGGCATCATAAGCTACTCCGTAATAGGGATTCGTGTCGAGTGTCGTGGACTCCGAGGTCGCTATTGTCCCGAAATAACCGCCACCGGCTATTCCGGCTACATGGGTTCCGTGTGTTTGCTCTTCGTTGTCAGTCCCTTCGGCAAGAATATTTTCTTTATTCGACAGTAGTTTGTTATCGATTTGATTCCAGAATCTTGCGATTCGGAGGGTCTCGTTGTCAGACGAGCGGAAGGCCGGGTGAGTTACGTCGAATCCAGAGTCTACAAACCCCAATACGACATTCTTTCCGGTATAGGGAGATGAAAGAGACTCCCCGTTTTGTACCAGTACTACGTTCGTTTCTGTACGTGCTTCATCTAAGGATAAAGATGCTTTTCGAGGAAGCTCGGCTCTTTTTACGAAGTCAGAGTCTAAAAAACGAGACAATTCCGACGGTGAAATACATATCGTGTAGAATCCGTTTCCCAATGACACATACGATAAAACGCCACATTCCAGTAAATCGTTTTCGGTCGTACGTTCATCGCATTGAACGAGGAGTCGCAGATCTTTATTCTGTCTGGATAATTTTTCCAATCGATTGTCAGAGCGAATTAATTGATCGAGCGTTTGGCGCGATGAGGCCGATAGTTTTTCGTTGGCTGCAAAACACGTCATGCTGTTGAGGAATAAGATTCCGCAGAACAGCATGACGTAAATATAGATTCGATTCATAAAACTTTATTTATAGGGCACAAACTTTGAAAACAACATTCCCTACTTTTACTATATAAATTTTACCCGGGGTAAACGGGAAGTCATATCGACCGTTATTTACAAGCCCTTGATTTATCAATCGACCGTCTGTTTCGTAAATAGTAACAGGTTGAACGGAAGTATCGTTTATCGAAAAACCTTGTCTGGTAACCGTCAGTTCCAACTCTTCGTTTTGGGTATTTTCAATTCCGGTAGAATTATACACGACTGCAACGTCATCGATTTGCAGATAGTTTCCTTCGGCAACTTCAAGCGGTTTTTCCGGTTGTTTACTGAGGTAGTTGGATGCACAGAACACGATGTTCATTTTTTCGGGAATCTCTTGTGATGTATAATCGATAGAGATTTCTTTGGTTTCGAAAGCATCTATATCGTTATCGATGGTCAATTCTCCCGACCCTATCAAGGTAACACCCGCATTCCCGGCGAGAACGGCGCTCATTTCGTCGGTATGGCTGGCTCCGCTGATATCGGTCGACTCGGCCGAGCCCTTCCATAGATAGACTTTGATATGGGCAGCATCGTCTATGTCGCTTGTAGGAGCATTGTAGTATTGGGCTTTGAAGGTGATTTTACTGGGACGTCCCGTAAATTCTACACCTCCGTCTACACCCAAATCCCCTGTTACGGCTGTGAAATAAGAGGTGTTTACATATATCCACGGATTTCCTAATGAGAGTATTCCCGGAATGACGTAACCCATTTTGCTCCCAAACACGACACTCCCTGCGAAAATATTTTCGATGGTGGGGTAGGCATTGGTGTCGTCTCCTCCTTTGGTAACGGTTCCTCCTTTCATTGAGCCGAAACCTCCGCTTGCGTTGCAAGACAATGCATGCCAGCCTACGGGCTGTACTTTCTGGTTGTCTCCGTCACTTTCCCAAGCCCCGTTAAAGTCGTCTCCTGAGAAATTTTCACTATGTGCCGTTAGAGAAAATAGGGCACAGCAACTTAAAATAAGATAAAAATTCTTCATAATCCGATTTGTTTAAATGACTTTGAGTATAATATTATATTTTTGTATCGGCAAAGTAAAGAAAAAAATGTAATAATGGAAAGAGAAGAAGGAAAATAGTAGTAATTATTAAAGTTTTAAGAAGTATGAGAAAGAAATTTGCTTGGTTTTTCTGTATATTTATGTCATCTCTTGTTTTATTATCATGTAGTGAGGATAATAAAAAAGGAGAAGAACCCGGAGACGGTACGGGAGGAGGAACTCCTGAGGGGGATACTAAAACTTATTTTGAAACGACCTATTCCGATTTGTCTGCTTACGTTGACAAAAATGTGAGCGAGATATGGGCCGCTGTGGGAAATGCTTCGAAAGATGAGGAAAATAATATCCTGTATGTGCAGGATCAAAAAGGCAATCGATACAAAGCGACGTTTAAACTCGATGGAACGATGATTGCTACCATAGAAATGGTTTTGACCGGAAGTTCCGAAAACAAAGGGATTGAAGTGTGGGAAAGTATGATATCTTCTTTCCGGGATTATAAATTAGGGACTTTCCTCGGTACGAAATTTAAAGATTACGCTACGGGCGAGGGGGGTATCAAACAAACCACAGAAGAGACGATTCCGTTGTTGACTCTGGAAGCCAATACGTTGATATATCCTGTATTCGGCATACAGAAAAAAGTGTATTGTTGTCCTATCATGGATAAAGATAAATTCCGTGTAGAAATGTGCCGCAATTATTTACCTCTCGATTTTAGTACATTGGGTAAGTATGTGGGTGCGAATATCGATGAAACTCTGCAAGAGTTCTATGCGATCAGCAATAAGATACTTTTCGGGACGGCGATGGCATATCTCTATTTCGATAGTGCGATCGATTTGAAGGGTAATAACTATACGGTTAATTTCGATTCCGACAAAACATTGGAAACCGTTTTGGAAATTTCGGCATATATTCCTGAAAACGAACAAACTATCGATCGTTGGAAAGACCTCTTGCAAAACTATGCCGACTATAATTTAGGCACGTTGAAAGAATTGTATGTAACCGATGCTTTCGGCGATAAGGTACAAGACTTGGCCGATGCGCAAGCGGCGTTCGATTTGTATGAGTCTAACGGTCGTAATAACGGGATCATTGCTCGTTTTGAGACGGCTTATGGTAACAATTCTCTCATATTGAATAAAGACTATTGTTATATTCTTGTTAGGAAAAGTTGAACAATTGATCGTATGGAAACGAAGAACGCTCGGGAATTACCCCGAGCGTTCTTCGTTTTTTAAGGGAAATAATCTTAGCGGGCAAACAAAACAGCAAAGGTGTTGTTCTATGAGATACAGACGGTACAAACGCTTGTGGGGAGAGCTTCGCTCTTTTGGAGCAATCGGGGTCAATCGTCTATGAGTTCAACCATCAAAAGTATCTGATATGAGAAAAGTTTGTGAAAAACTACACATGAAAATCCGGTCAGGGTTGCTGTTAGGATTATGTTGCCTATCGTGGTCGCTATCGGCGCAACGTATGGCCGTGCAAGGGACGGTAGTCGATAGTTCGGGAGAGCCGGTTATCGGGGCGAATGTCATTGTTCGGGGATCGTCTGCGGGCGTAGCGACCGATCTCGATGGGCGGTTCCGTCTCGATGTGGTTCCCGATGCTACTCTCGTAGTTTCCTATTTGGGATACAATACGCAGGAGGTTCCGGTAAACAATCGTTCGCAGATAACGATCGTTTTGCAGGAAAACGCTGTGGCTTTGCAAGAAGTCGTGGCGATAGGTTATGGAACTGTCCGCAAGAGCGATGCCACAGGGTCGGTTACTTTGGTGAAACCCGATGAGATAAATGCAGGTTTGGCGACTTCTGCACAAGATTTGTTGGTCGGGAAGACACCGGGTGTAGTAGTCACTCTCAACGGCGGTAAACCCGAGGGTGGCGCCGATATCCGTATTCGTGGAGGTTCATCGCTCAATGCGACGAACGACCCTTTGATCGTTATCGACGGTGTTCCTGTCGATAATTCGGGAGTGACCGGAATGTCCAATTCGCTATCCATGATTTCTCCCGATAATATTGAGTCGTTCACGATATTGAAAGATGCTTCGGCAACGGCCATTTATGGGTCGAGGGCATCGAACGGAGTTATCATTATTACGACGAAACGGGGACAGTCGGGAAAACCGCAAATCAATTTTACGGCCAATATGTATGTCAATACGCCTCGTAATAAAGTGGGGGTACTCGACGGAGACCAATTCCGTCAGGTGATAACCGATTATTACGGAGAAGGGAGCCCGGCTTATAATTTATTGGGGACGGCCAATACGAATTGGCAGGACGAAATTTTGCGGACGTCGGTCAGTAGCGATTATAATCTGAGTGTAGGTGGAACGTATAAAATTCTGCCGTATCGGGTTGCGGTGAGCTATACCAATCAGAATGGTATTTTGAAAACCTCTGCTATGGATAGGGTGACGGCTTCGATAACGTTGAATCCCAAATTTTTCGACAATACGTTGAGTGTGACGGCCAATGTGAAGGGCTTTTATATGCACAACCGTTTTGCCGACGAAGGTGCTATCGGTGGCGCGGTATCCTTCGACCCGTCGCAATCGGTACGGGTCGATAATCTGCCCATCGGTAACGGGTATTTTACATGGTTGAAACCCGGGACCGACGAATTTATAGGTATCGCACCGGTAAATCCGGTATCGCTTATCGACGAACGGTCCATGAAAGCCGATGTCTATCGCAGCGTGGGTAACTTGCAGCTCGATTATGTAATGCCTTTTTTGCCGGCTTTACATGCCAACTTGAATTTAGGATACGATGTCTCTCATAGTATTCAACATAATCTCATGACTCCCGACTCCCCTCTTACTTACAAGGAGAATAAAAAAACGGGGCTGGGACAAGACGAACGGTTGAGGCAACTCAAACGGAATTTGTTGCTCGACTTCTATCTCAATTATAAACAGGATTTCGAGTCGATACATAGTAGGCTCGACGCTATGGCTGGATATTCGTGGCAACGTTTTTATAAAGATGGAGGAACCCGCACTACATTGATGCCCGATAAGGAACAATGGTTCGTCTCGTCCTATACCGACCATTTACAGTTGATTTCCTTCTTTGGGCGTGTGAATTATACCTATAAGGACACCTACCTGTTTACAGTCACGTTACGTGGCGACGCGACATCTCGCTTTTCGAAAGATAACCGTTGGGGCGCATTCCCGGCCGTTGCGTTGGGGTGGAAAATTATCAACGAGCCTTTTATGGAACGGGCGACTTCGTTTATGAGCGAATTGAAGTTGAGGTTGGGCTATGGTATTACGGGACAGCAGGACATTAGCGACAGTTATTTCCCGTATATGCCGTTGTTTACGATCGGTTATCCTACGGCATCCTATCCGTTCGGCGACCAATATTATTATACGATACGTCCTAACGGCTATGACCCCAATATTAAATGGGAGGAGACTACGACGTGGAATGCCGGTATCGATTTCGGATTTTTGAATAATCGCATTACGGGATCGTTGGATTACTATTATCGCGAGACGAACGATTTGATTAGTCGTATTCCTGTTCCGGCAGGGTCCAACCTTACGAACGAGATATACACCAATGTGGGACGTTTGCGCAACGAGGGTATCGAATTCAATATTCAAGCAAAAGTTATCGATAATAAAGATTTTACTTGGGATTTGGGTATGAACGTCGCTTGGAACTCCAATAAAATAACCAAACTGAATAAAAGCGAGAGTGCCGATTATTACATTCCGGTAGGAGGTATAGGCGGAGGTACGGGCAATACCGTACAGGCTCATAAAGTAGGGTATCCGGCATACAGTTATTTATTGTATGAACAAGTATATGATGCCGATGGTAATCCCATCGAGGGATTGTATGCCGACCGTAACGGCGACGGGGTCATAGACGAATCGGACAAATATATTCACCACAGCCGTGACCCGAAAGTCGTTATCGGTATCAACTCGACCATGAATTGGAAAAATTTCGATTTCGGAATCTCTTTGCGGGCCAACTTGGGCAATTATGTTTATGACAACGTATTATCTCAAAATTCGATATATAGCGCGATGTACAACAGCGCAGGTTTCCTGAGCAATATCATGCGGCGTGGGGCGAAATTCGAAACCCAGCAATACATGAGCGATTATTATTTGAAGAATGCCGGATTTCTGCGTTGCGACAACATTTCGCTGGGATATACTTGGAAACACCTGTTGGACGATGCGTTGCGGCTGAGAGTTTACGGTGCGGTACAAAATCCTTTTGTCATTACCAAATACAAGGGGCTCGACCCGGAAGTTTTTTCGGGTATAGACAATAATGTTTATCCTCGGCCCACGACCTATACGTTGGGTGTCGTTTTGACCTATTAACCTCTAAAAATACAAAAATATGAAGTCTTTTATATATAAATGTTTTATAGGCGGGAGCGTCGCTCTTTCGATGACTTTGTCTTCCTGTTTGGGCGATCTCGATTTGAAACCTATCGACGATAACGTGATACAGTTGTCCGACTTTAAGGACAATCCGCAATATTACACGCAGTTGTTAGCCAAAGTATATGCCGGTTTGGCCGTGTCGGGGCAAGAGGGCCCTGCCGGTAATCCCGATATACAAGGGTTCGACGAGGGACAGGCGCAATACCTGCGGGCCTATTGGAATTTGCAGGAACTGCCTACCGACGAAGCCGTGTTAGGTTGGAACGATGCTGGACTACCCGAACTGAGTATGTCCACATGGTCGGCAGCCAACGGTTTTGTATATGTCATGTATAGCCGCGTGTTTTTTCAGATAGCTTTATGTAACGACTTTTTACGCAATACGACCCCGACAGCGCTGGCTGCCAATGATGTCCCCGAAGATGTCGCTGCTCAGATACAGACCTATCGGGCCGAGGCTCGGGTGTTGCGGGCTCTTTCCTATTGGCATGCTATCGATCTGTTCGGTGCGGTCTCTTTTGTGACTGAGGAGAATAAAATCATGGAGGCTCCCAAGCAGAAGTCGAGAGCCGAGATATATCAATTTATATTGGACGAGTTGAATGCCGTAGAAGAGTCTATTCCTTTACAACCTCAGTATGGGAGGGTAGGACGCGATGCTGTCAATATGATTCGGGCGAAACTCTATCTCAATGCTGCGGTTTATACCGGTACGCCGCAATACGGATTGTGTGCCGCCGAGTGTGAAAAAATAATCGCTCGGCACAATACCGGGACGAATCATGGATTGGCCGAAACGTATAAATACTTGTTCGGCGGCGATAACGACCGTTATGCGAGGGGCGGCAATGAAAGCGAAATACTTATGACTGTTCCTTTCGATAGCGATTCGATTCGTTCGTACGGGGGTACGATGTATCTCACCGTAGGCTCGTATGGAGGTAAAATCTCGGCGAGAAATTATGGGGTAAACGATGCTTGGGCCGGCCCCCGTTCTACCTCTACGCTGGTACTCTCATTCTCTCCGCAAGACGAGCGTTATGCCTTTTTCAGCGAAGGAGCGAGTATTAACAATACCAACCTTTCTACCTATCAGGACGGTTATTCGGTCGTGAAGTTTACCAATCTGCTCTCTACCGATTGGGACAATGCAGCAGGCCGTGCCGAATCTTATCCCGATACCGATTTCCCCTTGTTCCGGCTGGCCGATGTCTATCTGATGTATGCCGAATGCGCATATCGGGGAGCTGCCGATCGGGAAACGGGAAGAACCTACATGAACTATTTGAGGGATAGGGCAGGCATGCCTCAATACGATTCGGTAGACGATATTACACTCGACGAAATTTTGCAGGAACGTATGCGTGAGCTTTATTGGGAAGGGCATCGTCGTACCGATTTGATTCGGTTCGAAAAATTCACTTCCGGTAATTATTTGTGGCCGTGGAAAGGAGGCGTATATGCCGGTAAATCGCTGGATACTAAATATAATCTATATCCTATTCCGGCAAAGGAAATCGCTGCCAACCCCGGCATACAACAAAACTATGGCTACTAACGGTAAAAACGACAGAATTATGAAATCTTCTTTTATTAAATTATCCGTTTGGATAGGCTTGTCGGCACTTGTCGCCTGTAACGATGTGGATACTCCCAAATATAACTTACAGGCTGCACCCGAACTGGCGCCTCTTGCACAACCGGCTTTGGTGTTGAACGAAGCCTCGTCGGGGTTTATAGCCGAGACATTCTCATGGTCGTCGGGAGACTATGGTTTCCCCGCCGCTCCCGTTTACACATTGGAGATAGATAACCGGAAAGATTTTCCCGATCCTATACAATTAGCCGAGTCGAATACCGATTATGCTTCGGTGACTGTCGCCCGATTGAATATGGCGACTCTTATTCTGGACGGTCAGCCGGGAGAACCTTGTGATTTGTTCGTCAGGGTAGTAGCCAAGTTGACAGTCGACCATACCGTCGCTTCTTCTCCTCGCGACATTACGGTGACGGCCTATGACGAACCTATCGTGTATCCCAAACTGTATGTCCCCGGTAATTATCAAAACTGGGATATTGCGGCAGCACCCGTGCTGCAATCCTATCGAATGAACAATCGGTATGAGGGATATGTCGATTTTGTGGTCGCTGGAAATCCCGATGCTGCGGTAGAATTTAAAATAACCACTCTGCCCGATTGGGCGCAGGGCGACCAGTATGGCGATGGAGGTCCCGGACGATTGAAACTCGATGGGGAAAATATCTCATATACTCCGCAGGGTTATTATCTCATGCAGGTAGATTTGGATAAATTAACCTACAAATTGACTCCGTCCGAACCGGTCCCGTGAACCATCTGCACCGTGAGGTGTTTTCTATATATACTGTGTTATGTGTGTGATGGCGGAGGAAACGTAGCTTTGAACGGTTGCGCTTCCCCCGCTTTTTGGGTGAAGTGAAGATACCCACCCATGACGCAAAGGAAAAGCAAGGGCATGAAGCTATGACTGTTTTATCTCGTTAAAAACAATATAATTTATCTGTAAAGAGATTTTTCAATATTGTTTTTTGCTCGTTGTAAGAGTGTCTTGCAAATTAAAATATGAAACGGTTTGATTATGGCGAAATAACATTTCCCTAAATTATTATGGAATCTGACTTTTGTGCTGACAGATATGCGTTGATTATCACGTTCCATACTCTCGGTCATAAACACAATTTCCAAATCAAGATGTTTATCATTTTTGCATACCGTTGCCATATTCTCGGATTCGATAAGCACCAAATCCGATAACTTTCTTTCTTTTTTCAATCCGAAAGGTCTCATCACGACATTACGGAACTTCATCAAAAGGGTTATCCATTTGGGGGTAGAAAAGAACAGTTCAGACAACTCTGCCGCACTTATAAATCTTTCAGTATGAATTATATCGCTGAATTCATCTGTATGATCGTAATTCTTATCGCCTTTCATGATTCTTTATTTCAATAACTTACGGCTGTAATTATTACCACTTTCCAATATGCTCATCTGATGAATGGCTATTTGGTTTAGTCTAACAAGACGTTTGCTCTGTGGCATACCTTGTTCGATGAATACAGCATTGAGATTCTCCATATTCGACAAGCAGATAAGTTCATTGATAGTAGCATAATCACGAATATTGCCTGTCAGTTCGGGGTTGGCTTCCCTCCATTGTTTTGCTGTCATACCAAACATCGCCACATTCAGTACGTCAGCTTCGTTTGCATAAATAATATTTGCTTGTACCGGTGTAACTTCCGACGGGATAAGGTTTTGCTTTATGGCATCAGTATGTATGCGGTAGTTGATTTTAGATAATTCACGTTTGGCCGACCAACCGAGTTGCTGGTGTTCTTCTGCTTTTAGTCGTTGATACTCTTTAACAAGAAGTAATTGAAATTTAGGAGAAATCCACATGCCAAAATGATATGCTATATCCCGATGTGCATATGTGCCACCGTAGCGACCAGCCTTAGAACGAATGCCGATTGCATTGGTCCTTTCTATCCACGTTTTTACAGAAAGCACGAAATTGTTGCTTCCTGCTGCATTTTTAATTGTACCGAATTCGGTACAATTAAAATCGGGGTTATACAACATTTCCCATTCGCCAAGATATTCGATAGTGCTTTTAAGACTAAGCCAACGGAAGATAATATGCTCTTGCAATTGACTTTTTGCCATGTCTGTAAGGCTGATGTAGTCTTCTTCATTGTACTTGACAACGCTAATATCTGTATTTTGAACGGTAATTTTTGCCATTGTAATTGTAATTGATGCAATGAGTTTCAATCACAAAAGTCGCTATAATTTGCGAGATTATGTCTTTTTTAATGGACTATTTGCAAAGATGAAATACAACAATTCGATTATTGGTATTGTCTTTCCCGACAATTATTTTAATTCTATATTAGAAAGAATTATTGAATAGTGCTGTGTTTCAAGTGTCTGAAATTCAATTTGTTAGTAAATTATTGTCTTTGATTTTCAAATAATTCGCTAAAAGTTTATTCTTCAAATGGTTGTATCGAGCCGCCGAAAATCTAAAATATATTGAAATAGAGATATTGCCGATTTTTCTTCGATTATTCCGCTGTTTTTCGATAACTTTGCGCCGAAACATAATCAAATAACAAGTGTCATTATTCGAGCTTTTTGTTTTGGCTGTCGGGTTATGCATGGACAGCTTTGCCGTGTCGTTGACATCGGGTGTCCTTTTGAAGCCTTTTACGTTATCCCGTGTTTTGAAGATAGCCGCTTTTATGGCAGTTTTTCAAGGAGCTATGCCGCTTATCGGTTGGTTTTTGGGCATTGGGTTTAAGAATTATATAGAAGCCTACGATCATTGGGTAGCATTCGGTGTTTTACTCTTTTTGGGAATGAAAATGATTTATGAAGGCTGGCCCCGGAAAGGAGAGTCCGAACCCTGTTGCATCGATCCTGCCGATACGCGCACGTTGGTAGGTCTTTCGTTGGCTACGAGTATCGATGCTTTGGCCGTGGGTATTTCGTTTGCGTTTCTCAACATGACGATGATTGCACCCACAATAGTTATTGCCGGTGTCACATTTGCCTTTTCTTTGGTCGGGGTTTATATCGGTCGTCAGTTCGGCCGCCGTATACATAACTTTGCCGAGGTCGTCGGGGGAGTTATCTTGATAGGGATAGGCGTGAAAATCTTGTTGGAACATTTGTTTTTTTAGGAGGTTATGGATAAAAGATATGCTCGTTCGTGGTGGGCGGTCGTTCTGTTTTTGGTCGTGTTTCTGTCGACAAGTGCCATACGTCGTTGCGGCAAGAACACATATCGATATGACGAGGGGCTGATATTCGGCACTTTTTACCACATAACCTATAAATATCCCGAATCGTTGTCCGAAGAAATCAAGAACCGGTTGTTACAATTCGACGCCTCGCTCTCTCCGTTTAACGATACTTCTATTATTTCGCGGGTTAATCGCAACGAACCGGTCGAGACCGACCGGTGGTTCGAACATGTTTTCAATGCTTCGCAGCATATATACACACGCACGGGTGGGACGTTCGACCCTACCGTATCTTCGCTTGTCAATGCATGGGGATTCGGTTTTAAAAAAGGGGTTATTCCCGATTCTGTTCAGGTCGATAGTCTGTTGAGGCAAGTGGGCATGAATAAATTGGCTCTTGAAAATCATCGGGTATTAAAGTCCGATACTTGTGTTACTCTCAATTTTTCGGCCATAGCCAAAGGATATGCCTGCGATGTGATAGGACAGTTATTGTCCGATAAGGGAATCGATGATTTTATGGTCGAAATAGGCGGTGAAGTATTCGCCCGTGGGAAAAATCCGGAAGGAAAAATGTGGCGAGTGGGGGTGAACCGTCCCACTATTGCCGATGGCGAAGCCGGAACGATCGAAGAAATCGTGCAGATAACCGATGCCGGATTGGCTACATCGGGTAATTATCGCAATTATCGTATGGTGGACGGAAAACGGATTGCACATACGATAGACCCCGTAACAGGTTATCCGGTACAACACACGTTGTTGAGTGCGACGGTAATGGCTCCCGACTGTATGACTGCCGATGCATATGCTACCGCTTTTATGGTTATGGGATTGGAACGCAGTAAGGCATTGGTCGATTCTTTGCCGGGGGTCGAGGCTCTGTTTCTCTATCAAAACGGTAGCGATACTACCCGGATAGATTATTGGGCAACGCCCGGAATGCGGGAAAAGATAGAGCGGTAGAATAATCTCTTGAAGCCATGAAAAAGCAGATAAAAGAAATACCCTCGATACTCTTCCTTATGATTTCTTTTGGAGTAGCCATTCGGGTAATGACCGGAGGAAAGGAAGAAGTCCCTTTGCACTGGAATGTCCGGGGCGAGATAGATTCGTGGGGCGACACGTGGACGATCGTTCTTCTTCCTGTCATCGCTTTGGCGTTGTATGGATTACTCACCCTTTTGCAACGTCGGCCTCAATGGTATAACTATCCCTGCAAAATAACCGATAAGGCAGGCGCATATAAACTCATGTCGGGTATGTTAGGTCATATTAAGAACTTCGTTATGCTGCTCTTTCTCTATATTACGCTGGCTGTGGCGCAAATCATAGAGCTGAATACCTTTGTGCTATTACTTGTCGCTCTTGCCATACCGTTCATAATTGTTGTTATGTCCAAAAAATTCGAACGGTTTTCTTGAAACCGATTGCCGATGATTGTTGCTTCTTTTTGATTCGGTTGTCTTGTGTCTCGGTGTTTTTTACTTGGCCTAATTATGCAAGGTCAATGTGATTTCCCCGCTTAGCGAGCGGTTCATATTTTCTTTTACGACTTTGGCGGAATAGCGGTGACCGAACAAGAACATAAGTTTGGTGAGTACGGCTTCGGTTGTACTGTCATAACCGCTCACTACGCCCACGTCTTCGAGTTTGCAACCGGTTCCGTATCGGCTCATTTGTACGCTTCCTCCCATACATTGGCTCACATTAACGATAACGATGCCTTTGTCCACGGCCTCTTTCAGTAAGTTGAGGAACCACTCCTTCACGGGAGCGTTTCCCGATCCGAACGTTTCGAGCACGACACCTTTCAATCCCGGAATGTTTAGAATGGAGCGCACGGTTTGTTCCGATATGCCGGGGAACAGTTTCAGTACTACGATGTTGGTATTCATCAAATAGTGCGGACGCAGAGGTTTCGATGTGGTGCGGGCGATTTGGTTTTCGTCATAATGAATGTGCACACCCGCTTGTGCCAACGGAGGATAGTTGGTCGATACGAATGCGCTGAAACTTTCGGCACTTATTTTAGTTGTACGGTTTCCTCTCAGCAGATGGTTCCCGAAAAAGATACACACTTCCGGGACCAGAGGTTCACCGTTGGTATTTTTGGCGGCAGCTATTTCGATGGCAGTAATCAGGTTTTCTTTGCCGTCGGTGCGCAACATGCCGATGGGAAGTTGCGAGCCGGTGAGAATAACCGGTTTGTTCAGATTTTCGAGCATGAAACTGAGAGCCGATGCTGTGTATGCCATCGTGTCGGTTCCGTGCAAGACGACAAATCCGTCGAATAAGTCGTAATTGTCGGCGATGATGTGTACCAGTTTTACCCACGAGTCCGGTTCTATTTCCGACGAGTCGATGGGGGGCTCGAATTGTACCGTCGAGATAGAAAAACCAAGTTGTCGCAATTCGGGAACTTTATCGAGAAGGTGGTGAAAATTAAAAGGTTCGAGGCTCCCGGTTTTGCTGTTTTCTACCATTCCGATAGTTCCGCCGGTGTAAATGATAAGGACCGATGTTATATTTTCAGGCATACATCAATGATTTATTTCTTTACAAAAAGTAGTGAATACGGACTGAAACGAATAGGATTCGGTTGCGTCGGGTATGCCACATTTTTTTGTTTGGTTGTACAAAAATAGTCATTTGCGGGGGAAAATATCATTTTGTTTGGCAAAATATTCCCTATTATCGGCTATCTCCCTTTTCATGTGGCAAAAAGATATTTTCAAAATGCCGTTTAAAAACGTCTGTAAAATACAAAATTGTAAAAGAAATGATATTTTTATAAATCATTTTGTGCTTGTTTTTATTCAAAAAATAAAAAATAGATTACTTTTGCAATAAAAGAGAAAATAGATGACATTGGGCGGCAGTCGATAGAGTTTGGTTGTATTCCTCGGTTGTTGCATGTTTGAGAGGATTTAAAGATAATAATATTGATGACAAGGTTACGATATAGAACATATTTTTTCTTCGGGGTTACGGCTATGGGTACTACCCCTTAGGGGGGAGGACGTTATTTCATTATTTCGATTTACCGTAATTGGGTATGGCTTTTAACTAAGTTTTGTAACTTTGTGTATGATTCCCCATAGGTTGGGGAAGGTAACACCGATAGAAATTCACTAGATATGAAAGTATTGAAATTCGGAGGCACGTCGGTCGGCTCGGTAGAGAGCATGTCGAGTGTCAAACATATAGTCGAGAGTTGTCGGGAGCCTGTTATTGTAGTGGTTTCGGCGCTGGGGGGAATAACCGATAAACTCATTGGTACGGCCAAAATCGCAGTGGAAGGCGGTAATGCTTATGAACACGGTTTTCGTGAAATCGTAGATAGGCACATTGCCATGATACATGGCGCTGTCGATTCGCATAAGAGAGACGAACTTCTGTCGCTCGTAGAGCCATTGCTCGATGAGTTGGGAAATATTTTCAAAGGCGTGTCTCTCATTAAAGATTTGTCGGTAAAGACCCTCGACACGATTGTCAGCTACGGCGAGCGTCTCTCCTCGTTGATTGTCAGCCGGGTTATCGACGGGGCCGAGCATTACGATTCCCGTCGGTTCATCAAGACGCAGATGCAGTGTGGTAAACACATTGTCGATTTCGAGGAGACCAACCGGTTGGTGAAAGCCGGTTTTAATCCATTGCCTCGTATAGCCGTCGTTCCGGGATTCATCGCCTCTGACAAGAGCAATGGCGATGTCACCAATCTGGGGCGTGGGGGATCGGATTATACGGCAGCTATCTTGGCTACCGCTCTCGATGCCTCGCAGCTCGAAATCTGGACCGATGTCGATGGCTTCATGACAGCTGACCCCCGGGTAATCAATACGGCTTATGTCATCGAGCGGTTGTCGTTTGTCGAAGCGATGGAATTGTGCAACTTCGGTGCGAAGGTTATTTATCCTCCGACCATTTATCCGGTATTTCACAAAAATATACCCATATTCATTAAGAATACTTTTAATCCTTCGGCTCCCGGAACCCTCATTTCCGAGGACAATTCGCATGCCGAGGGGAAGGCCATCAAGGGTATTTCGTCTATCAACGACACGTGTCTCATCACTTTGTCGGGTATGGGTATGGTGGGTGTCATCGGTATTAATTCACGTATATTCAACCGGCTGGCAAAGTCGGGTATCAGTGTCTTTTTGGTGTCGCAGGCATCGTCCGAAAACAATACGACATTTGCCGTGCGCAATGCCGATGCCGAGTTGGCGGTGAAAGTATTGCGCGAAGAGTTCCGCCACGATATGGCCGTTGGTGAAATTAGTGCGATCGAATCCGAGAAAGATCTTGCCACCGTAGCTATCGTGGGCGAGAATATGAAGCATACGCCCGGTATTGCCGGAAAACTGTTCAACGTTTTGGGGCGCAACGGTATCAACGTGATAGCTTGTGCGCAGGGGGCTTCTGAAACCAATATATCTTTTGTGATTGCACTTGGCAGCCTGCGTAAAGCACTCAACGTCATACATGATTCTTTTTTCCTTTCCGAGTCGCAAGTGCTCAATCTTTTTGTCGTAGGTGTGGGTACGGTAGGTAAGGACTTGTTGCAACAAATCAGCAAGCAACAGCAACGGTTGCTCGAAACGAAAGCATTGCAGCTTCGGTTAGTGGGCATTGCCAACTCGCGTAAGTGCCTTTTCGATAGGGAGGGTATTGATGTCGAGCATTGTCAAGAGCTGCTCGATCGTTCTGAAATGGTTGCTTCGCCCGAAAAAATCAAGGACGAAATTATCAAAATGAATATCTTCAATTCGGTGTTTGTCGACTGTACGGCAAGTCCCGATATAGCCGCGCTTTATAAGGCTTTGCTCGACCACAACGTGTCGGTAGTGGCATCCAATAAGATAGCCGCTTCGGGATCGTACGATTCCTATCGGGAATTGAAGCAGACTGCTCGCAAGCGTGATGTGAAGTACCTTTTCGAGACGAACGTTGGGGCGGGGTTACCCATTATCAACACGATTAACAACCTCATCAACAGCGGCGATAAGATTTTGAAAATCGAGGCAGTGGTTTCCGGTACGCTCAATTATATTTTCAATGTGGTGGGAGCCGATGTCCCGTTGAGCCGGGCCGTGCGTATGGCGCAGGAAGCCGGATACAGCGAGCCCGATCCTCGTATCGATTTATGCGGACAGGACGTTATCCGCAAGTTGGTGATTTTGGCGCGCGAGGCCGGATACAGGGTAGAGCAGAGCGATGTGAAAAAAAAGCTCTTTATCCCCGACGACTATTTCAAAGGTTCCCTTGCTGATTTTTGGAAAGCGATACCGCAATACGATGCCGAGTTCGAACAGTATCGTAGACAAGTCGCCGATCGGGGTAAAGTTCTCTGTTTCGTCGCCACGCTCGACCACGGCGATGTCGAGGTGGGGTTGCGTGAAATCGATTCGGCTCATCCGTTTTTCCATCTCGAAGGGAGTAACAATGTCATATTGCTGACTACCGAGCGTTACCGGGAATATCCTATGGTCATTAAAGGATATGGTGCGGGAGCCGAAGTTACAGCCGCCGGTGTCTTTGCCGATATTATCGGTATTGCCAACATTCGATAAGGGTTATAACGAGTGCGAAGCATGGAAATAAGTAATGAGTTGAATGTCGGTTCCAGAGAGCAGCTGCGGGCTTGGCTGAGCGAGAATCACGACTCTTGCGATGAAGTCTGGATAGTGTGTTGCCGTTCCGGTCGGGTGCACACCTGCGGGTTACCCTATTTGGACGTTGTTTATGAAGCGCTATGTTTCGGCTGGATCGATTCTACCTGCAAGCGGGTCGGCGACAAGATGTTGCAACGGCTCACTCCCCGTAAAAAAGGAAGCAATTGGACCGAGCTCAACAAGGCTCGTTTCAGGTATCTCGAACGGGAAGGGACGATGACCGATGCGGGAAGGGCGGTTTTTCCCTATTTGCTTGAAACGGAATTTACGATAGACGATATTATCGTCGAAGAGCTGCGGAAACACCCTGTGGCGATGGACAATTTCTCTCGGTTTCCGGAGCTTTATAAGCGGGTGAAAATAGGAAATATACAAATGAAAAGAAATAATTCGGATTTGTATCGGCGACGTTTGGACAAATTTATCCGGTTTACTTGTCGAAACAAGATGTACGGCGAGTGGAACGACAATGGAAGACTGTCGCAGATATATGAGAATAAATAAAAAACAAAGGGCCTATGAAATATATCATTGTTTTGGGCGACGGTATGGCCGACGAACCCATCGGGAAATTGGGCGGACGAACGCCTTTGCAGGCGGCCGATACTCCGGCTATGGACTGGTTGGCAGCTCATGGTCGTTGTGGTTTGTTGAAGACAGTCCCCGATGGTTATCACCCCGGTAGCGAAATCGCCAATTTGTCGGTATTGGGTTACGACCTCGACCGGGTGTTCGAGGGTCGAGGCTCGTTGGAAGCGGCGAGTATGGGAGTCGATATAGAGTCGGGCGAGATGGCGATGCGCTGTAATCTCGTCTGTATCGAAAACGGTCGTATCAAGAATCATTCGGCCGGACATATCTCTACGGCCGAAGCTGCCGAATTAATTGATTTTTTACAAAAAGAATTGGGAGGTGAGGATGCCAATTTCTTTCGAGGCGTTTCGTATCGGCATCTGTTGAAATTGAAAGGCGGAGACAAGCGAGTCGACTGTACCCCTCCGCACGATGTTCCCGGTACGCTTTTTCGTGAGGTAATGGTTCGTCCCCTCGTTCCCGAAGCCGTTCCGACAGCCGATCGTCTGAACGAGTTGATATTGCGTTCGCAACAGATTCTGCCGTTGCATCCGGTCAATCGGAAGCGTGTCGCCGAGGGTAAAGACCCGGCGAACAGCATCTGGCCGTGGTCACCCGGTTATAAGCCCCGCATGGAGACATTGGCCGAGCGTTATGGGATAAAGAGCGGCGTTGTCATTTCGGCGGTAGATCTTATTCGGGGTATCGGGGTATATGCCGGTCTGCGGCCTGTCGAAGTCGAGGGAGCGACCGGTTTGTATGATACCAATTACGAGGGTAAAGTTCAAGCGGCGATCGAGGCATTACATACGCACGATTTTGTATATTTGCATATTGAAGCCAGTGATGAGGCCGGGCATGAAGGCGATGTCGATTTGAAAGTTCGCACGGTTGAATATCTCGATCATCGGGTTTTAAAACCGCTCATCGATGCCGTATCTCGAATGAGCGATTCGGTGACGATAGCCTTGTTGCCCGATCATCCCACCCCTTGCCGGTTGCGCACTCACACGGCCGAGCCCGTCCCGTTTGTGATTTACAAATCTGGGGTGGAGCCCGACGGAGTCACCCGGTACAGCGAGTCCGATATAGTCGGTGGCGCTTATGGGGTGCTGGCAGGAGAGCAGTTTATAAAAGAGTTCTTTCGAAAAAATTAAAATAGAAAAGAGCGATGCAATTTTACAGTACGAATAGAAAAACTTCGCCGGTTTCCCTCCGCGAAGCAGTGGTGAGAGGATTGGCAACAGATAGGGGGCTTTTCATGCCTGAGGTGATTCGCCGGTTTCCCCCGGCATTTTACCAAAATATGAAAGAGATGACCTTGCGCGAAATTTCTTTTGTCGTGGCCGAGGCCTTTTTCGGGGAAAATGTGGAAGCCGGTAAATTGAAAGAGATTGTCGACGAGACGCTCAACTTCGATATTCCGTTGGTGCAGGTGGCCGATAACCGGTATAGTTTGGAACTTTTTCACGGACCCACGTTGGCATTTAAAGATGTGGGGGCGCGCTTCATGGCTCGGTTACTCGCCTATTTCAATAAACAGGAGGGCGAGCGGCAGGTCAATGTGTTGGTAGCTACATCTGGCGATACGGGCAGTGCCGTGGCAAATGGATTTTTAGATGTTTCGGGTGTAAAAGTATTCGTGCTTTATCCGCAAGGGAAAGTCAGCGAGATACAGGAAAAGCAGTTTACCACACTCGGTCGCAACATTACGGCATTGGAAGTGAGCGGTACATTCGATGACTGTCAGGCATTGGTGAAGAATGCCTTTATGGATAAGGAGCTGAACGAGAAACTCTATCTTACTTCTGCCAATTCTATTAACGTGGCCCGTTTCCTGCCCCAGTCGTTCTATTATTTTTACGCCTATGCGCAGTTGTGCGGGTTAGTCGGGAAGCCCGAGGAAGTCGTGTTCAGTGTGCCCAGCGGAAATTTCGGCAATATTACTGCCGGTTTGATGGCTAAACGCATGGGACTGCCTGTGAAACGGTTCATTGCGGCCAACAATCGCAACGATGTATTTTTGCAATACCTGCGTACGGGAGTTTATACGCCGCGGCCTTCGGTTGCTACTATCGCTAATGCGATGGACGTAGGTGATCCCAGTAATTTCGCGCGAATACTCGATTTGTACGGAGGCTCGCACGATGCGATTTGTGCTGAGGTAAGCGGGGTAAGTTACACCGATGAACAGATTCGTCGAACGATGAGCGAAACTTTCCGTAACGAACGATACTTGCTCGATCCTCATGGAGCCTGTGGTTATCAGGCGTTAGTCGACGGATTACAGCCCGGCGAGACAGGTATCTGTCTCGAAACGGCACATCCGGCTAAATTTCTCGAAACGGTCGAATCCGCTGTTGGCGAGACGATTTCGGTTCCCGAAAAACTGCAAGTCTTTATGCAGGGCGAAAAACAAAGTATCCTTATGCCGGTCGGCTTCAACGCTTTCAAGCACTTTTTGCTCAATCAGCAATAAAGGTTCTGTTACGTAAATCAAACAGCCGGGAAATTTTCCCCGGCTGTTTGATTTATATGACTATATTATTATTGTTTCTGAAATTCTTTTTCGAACAGGATTTTTCCGTCTTCCTGTTTTACTTGAACTTTCAATGAATGGTTCGAGGCAAACAAGGTCAATACCGAGTTGTTCGAGTTCACGATGATGGGGAAGGAGGCCGCATTTCCTTTGTCGGTAAATCCGAATGCGTGCTCGTGACCGCTCAACATTAGATCTATTTGTGCCTGCTCCAATAAGGGCAGTAGTTGTTCCCGCAGCCGTTCGGAACCGTACCAACCGCCTTTCGTGAAAGGCATATGTGAGATAACCACACGGTAGGAGGCGTTCTTGAACTCTGGGTTGTCTATCTCCCGGGACAGCCAATCCTTTTGTTCGAGCATATAGTTGTCGAAGTCTATCAGTCCGGAGTATTCCACATCGGTGTCAGGTTTGTCTTCCCCGCAGTCCAACACGATGAAGCGAACGGGTCCATAGGTGAAAGCATAATAGAATTTACTATTGGGGCCGGCGAAGTATCGGGAGAAGTTGCGGGCATATGCTCCGCGGGTTTCGTGATTGCCTCTTGCGTACACGAATGGCTTTTGGGTAGCGAACAACTCGATGGAGGTGTTGAGGAAGCTGGTAAATATGTCGTTTTGCCGGTTGATGTGGCTACACATGTCTCCGCAGAAAAGTACCATGTCGAAGTCCTGTGGCGGAGCCATGCCCAGTAGTTTCTTTTGCAATTCGTTATTCCCATGTATGTCGTTGACCATAACCATTGACAGGGTTTCTCGATGGTTGTCGAGAGTCGTGAAGGTCAACGGTTTTTTCCAGATGTCGGTGGATACTACGGAACCCATAACAGGACGGTAGGCCCGCAATTCTTTCACTTCTTGCGACAATACTCTGTAAAAATAGGTCGTATTTTTTTCGAGTCCTTTGACTGTCACCCGGTGCAGCGTGTCGACACAATATAACCCGTCTTGTGAGGCATAGGCTTTTCGTGGCGGTTGGGAGTAGAAACTTTTCCCGGCTTCCTTTTTGCTAAATTCCACCCACGATTTGCAAGGCTTATCGGTGGCCCACACGACTGTTACTTCATCTTCGGACAGATTCTGTAAATAGGGGCCGTGAGTAATTTGGGCTGAGGGTTGTCCGGCTATGGCGTAAAGGGGAAAGACTATCCCTGCGACTATTGCAATGATTAATTTCTTTGTCATATCGGTAAATTCTAAAATAAATTATTCTTTAAACTGTGTTTTGTTATAACTATATAAAGCGGGCATAACTCGAAAAAAGTATATGCTTGTGAAGAATCGATTACGGTATTTGTGTTTTCAAAAACTTAAAGCGACATTTTTATCCCCTTTTGTATGGGATAGAATATTTTTGCTTTTCCACAAAGATAACATATTTATTGCTTGTGTGATGCTTCTCGTAAAAAAATAAGAACGGTTTTTAAGTGAAGGTGTGTGATTGATTCCCGTGAAAAGGGGCGATATAAAACTTGAAACGTCCCTATCCGTATATCGGGCAGGGACGTTTCGGCGCGTTATGATTTTGATTTATAATTATACTTTTTCCAACGCTTGTTTCAAATCGTCGATGAGGTCGTCGATATGTTCGGTTCCTATGGAGAGGCGCACCGTGCCGGGGAAAATTTCCTGTTCTTCTTTTTCTTGGTCGGTAAGTTGAGAATGGGTAGTCGAAGCCGGGTGAATGACCAACGATTTCACGTCGGCGACATTGGCGAGCAGTGAAAAGATTTTCAGGTTGTCGATGAAACGATGGGCTTCTTCTGTACCCCCTTTTATCTCGAAAGTGAAAATCGAACCGGCTCCCTGTGGGAAATACCGTTCGTACAATGCATGGTCGGGGTGGTCGGGCAAAGCCGGGTGGTTCACCCGTTTTACTTTCGGGTGTCGGGACAAAAAGTCCACTACTTTCAAGGCGTTTTCTACATGACGTTCCACGCGCAGGGAGAGGGTCTCCAATCCCTGTAAAAGCAGGAATGCGTTGAAGGGGCTGATGGCTGCTCCGGTGTCGCGCAGGATAACGGCGCGTATGCGGGTGACGTATGCGGCTGCTCCGGCGGCTTGGGTGAATCGGATACCGTGATAACTGGGGTCGGGTTCGCTCAACTGGGGAAATTTACCCGAAGCCGTCCAGTTGAATTTACCCGAATCGACGATTATACCTCCCAACGATGTGCCGTGGCCTCCGATAAATTTCGTCGCCGAGTGTACGACGATGTCTGCACCATGTTCGATAGGGCGTATCAGATAGGGTGTGCCGAACGTGTTGTCGATAATGAGCGGTATGTTGTGGCGGTGAGCTATCTCGGCGACGGCATCGATGTCGATGATGTTCGAGTTGGGGTTACCCAGAGTCTCGATGAAAACAGCTTTCGTGTTCGGACGTATGGCTTTCTCGAAATTCGACAAGTCGGCAGGATCGACGAACGTTGCCGTCACGCCGTAAGCCGGTAGGGTATGATCCAGCAAATTATAGGTTCCGCCATAGATCGTCTTGGCAGCGACAATATGGTCGCCGGCACAAGTAATGTTTTGAAAAGCGTAAGTGACGGCGGCTGCGCCCGAAGCGACGGCAAGGGCGGCCACTCCGCCTTCCAGTGCGGCGAGACGTTCTTCCAGTACATTTTGGGTCGGGTTGGTTAATCTGCCATAGATATTGCCGGCATCTTTCAATTCGAATCGGGCGGCGGCATGAGCCGAATTATGGAATACATAAGAAGTCGTTTGATAAATAGGGACGGCTCTTGCATCGGTTGTGGGGTCGGGCTGTTCCTGTCCTACATGAAGTTGCAAGGTCTCGAAATGCAATTTTTTCTGTGCCATTATCGTTCGTTTTTTTATTGAAATATCTATTTGTTTATCCTGCGCAAAGCTATATATTGTAGATATATCGAACAAGAATTTTTATAAATATGGAAAATATAACTATATTTGCTGTTATTATTAGAGCAAATATATTGTTTGGAATCTTGGGGGCTTCCCCGAAAGAATACTATTCTATGGAAATATTGGATAAAACCGATTTGCAGATATTGCGAGTCTTACAAAACAATTCTCGCTTGACAACCAAAGAATTGGCAGCAAAAGTTAATTTGTCGCCTACACCTGTCTTTGAACGGGTGAAACGTTTGGAGGCCAACGGATATATCAAAAAATATGTGGCAGTGCTCGATCCTACGAAACTCAATCGGGGTTTCGTCGTCTTTTGTAGCGTCAAGCTCCGTAGGCTCAATCGGGACATAGCCGCCGAGTTTACCCGCATCGTCCGGGAAATCCCGGAAGTGACCGAGTGTTACAACATTTCGGGCGATTACGATTATTTGCTCAAAATCCATGCTCCCGATATGAAATATTATCAGGAGTTTATTATCAATGTATTAGGTACGATAGAGAGCATGGGGTCGCTCATGAGTACTTTTGTCATGGACGAGGTGAAGCATGAGTATGGCATTCCGCTTTAATTTTTCCATGAGTTGTCCCGCTGCCTTTTTCTTTCCTTTCCGTATCTTTTGCTCGTAAACGGTCAAGCGATTTCGAGGTCGAACGTATCGTATAGGTTTTTTATATCGGGATTCTTTTCGATCATCTTCATCAGTACATCTTTCGGACTGAAAATAATTTCTTTCTCTCCCGGTTGGTTGATACGTAATTGCATGGAGAACTGGTTGTTCTTCAAGGCATTTTGTAGGAAAGACATCAATTCGTGGAAATGCTCGTTGATGTGGTCCACTTGAATTTGGGAATCGACCGACACTACGAAATTCTTGGGATTGACGAGCTGTGGGCGGCAACTCTGCATCGTATTGACGAGCACGACTTCCGTCGGTATGGTTTTGGCGTATTCCAGCCAAGCTGTGGTAAGGGCTTCGGCTGTGAATGGTGTATCGAGTACGGTTTGTACGGTCGATGTGTTTTCCTCTGCGACAGATTCTGCCGGTTTCTGATGTATAGAGATACGAGTCGGGGGAGCCGCTTTTCTTGTTTGCGTCGGAGCTGCCGGAATATCCCGTTTAAAAGTTGTAGGCCGTATGGTTGCGGCTCGGTATGCAGCCTGAGGTTCGGCAGTCTGGGTAACTCCCGAGGTGGTTCCTGCCGTTTGTTGAGAGGTCGTGGTGTTTGGTGTCTGGGTCGTTGGGCTTACCGTTTGTCCGGCGTTGGGAGCCGGCGTTATCTTCTGCAACGGTGGATTTTCGGGAGCGCTAGTAACAGGATTTGTGATTTGGCAAATCTGTATTAGAGTCAACTCCACCAAAAATTGTTTGTTGTTGCTTATGCGATAGTCAAGATCACAACGATTGCTCAGTTCCATCGCACGGTATAAGAAAGGTAAGGTACATTTTTCCGCCTGTTCGCCATAGCGTTTGGCCACCGATTCGCTCACTTCGAGCAAGGGGAGGGTTACCGGGTCTTTACTGACCAGCAGATCGCGGAAATGACGGCTCAGTCCGCCGATGAAAAATTGGGCTTCGAAACCGTTGTCCCGTATTTCTTTGAATATCATCAATGCCTGCGGTACGTTGTTTTGCAAGAAAGCATCCACTAATCTGAAATAGTACTCGTAATCCAGTACGTTGAGGTTTTCGATAACCGATTTATAGGTGATGTGTCCGCCCGAAAAACTGACGACTTGGTCGAATACCGAGAGAGCATCTCGCATACCGCCGTCGGCTTTTTGGGCGATGATGTTCAGGGCCTCCGGTTCGGCGGTGATACCCTCTTGTGAAGCCACATATTGTAAATGTTCGGCTATGTCGGTAGTGGTAATCCGTTGGAAGTCGTACACTTGGCATCTCGACAGAATCGTGGGCAATATTTTATGCTTCTCGGTAGTTGCCAGAATGAAAATAGCATGGTGCGGCGGTTCTTCCAGTGTTTTCAAGAAAGCGTTGAAAGCGGCAGCCGACAGCATGTGCACCTCGTCGATGATAAACACTTTGTACTTGCCTATTTGAGGCGGTATCCTCACTTGGTCGATGAGCGTGCGTATATCGTCCACCGAGTTGTTCGAGGCGGCATCGAGCTCGATGATGTTGTAGGAACGTTGTTCGTTGAAAGCTCGGCACGATTCGCATTCGTTGCAGGCTTCTCCCGATTCGGTCGGGTGGAAACAGTTGATTGTTTTAGCGAAAATACGGGCACACGAAGTTTTCCCTACGCCGCGAGGGCCGCAAAACAAATAAGCATGAGCGAGTTTGTTCGAGTCGATCGCATTTTTCAGAGTTTGAGTCAATGCTTTTTGTCCTACGACCGAACGGAACGTCGATGGTCTGTATTTTCGTGCCGAAACGATATAATTGTCCATATAGATTTTCTAAGTTCTTTTGCAAATATAGTGAAAGGAGAGCGCAGAGGCAAACGAAAATTTCATTTTCGGCTTGACTATGCCGAACCGCATCCGATATTCTACAAATATAGTGAAAGGTGAGTGCAGAGGCAAACGGAAATCACATTTCTGGATTGATTATGCCGAACCATATCTTATATATTCTACAAATATAGGAAAAGAAGAAGGCAAGATAAAATGAACAAATCTATTTTTCATACCTAATTGCCCTCTATATTTTGAAATATATAAAATTTTTCCGTACCCTATTCCGGCAAATCGCTTTTCCCGAAGCAGAGAGGCAGCAGACTCCGTATGGACTCTACGATATAAATTTCTTTTTTGCCGTAGAGATAAATGCGCATCGGCTGGTTGTAGCGTTCCTCTGTTTCGAGAATTACCTGCCGGCAAGCTCCACAGGGTGCTGTGGGGTGGTCGATGAAATCCCCGCTGGTTTGAGCGGCGATCGCCAACGCCTCTACGGGCAAATCGGGATATTGAGAGTTGGCATAGAATAGAGTAGTCCGTTCCGCACAAATCCCTGACGGGTAAGCGGCATTTTCCTGATTACTTCCCGTGATGACGGTTCCTCCCGATAATAGAGCGGCAGCACCTACTTGGAAGCGAGAGTAGGGCGAATAAGACCGGTTTGTCGCTTCTTTGGCGGCGTCGATCAACTTTTTCTCCTCTTCGTTTAGCTCATCATACGAACAAACGATTATCTTTGTGGTGATGTTCCGGTTTTCCATAACTGTAATTAAGTCGGTTCTATATTTGTGTTTACAAATATAGCGAAAGGTGAGTGCAGAGGCAAATAAAAAACAAATTTTGAGAGAACCGGATTTCTTGTCGTTTATTTTTAAGCATTGAGCGAATTATGAAACTACGATTCATCATATCCTTGCTTGCGTTGACTCTCTCGTTTTCGCAACTCTCGGCACAACGTAAAAATAAGGCCTATCTCGATTATATCGAGAAATACAGTTCATTAGCGGTAAAACATCAAAAGCAGTACGGCATACCGGCCAGTATTACACTGGCACAAGGGTTGCTCGAATCGGGAGCCGGTCGTAGCGAATTGGCCCGTATGTCCAACAATCATTTCGGTATCAAATGTCATAGCGATTGGAAGGGGAAGAGGGTTTATTACGACGATGATAAGAAAGACGATTGTTTCCGTAAATATAATAAACCGGAAGATTCGTTTGAAGATCATGCCCGTTTCTTAAAGAGAGCTCGCTATGCTTCTCTTTTCGAATTGAAAGTGACCGATTACCGGGGGTGGGCGAAAGGTTTGAAGCGCTGCGGGTATGCCACCGATAAGTCGTATGCCAATAAGTTGATTCAGACCATCGAGCTTTACGAACTTTATAAATACGACCGCCGTAGTTTCAAGCCTATTCGGGCGAAAGACCTTTTACCCGTTATCGTAGCCAATCCGCATCCCGTTTATCGTTCGTGGGGATTGCTTTATGTTGAGGCTCGCGACGGCGACTCGCTCGAATCCATAGCGAAGGAATTCGGTTTCTCGGTGAAAAAACTGGCGAAGTACAACGAAGTTCCCAAAGACTATCCGTTGGAGGCCGGCGACATTGTCTATCTCGAAAAGAAAAAGAAGAAAGCCGAGAAAGGCTATGACTTCTGTATCGTCCGTTCAGGAGACTCTATGCACACCATTGCGCAACGATACGGTATCCGGTTGAAAAATCTCTATAAGATGAACAAACTCCCGGACGATTATACCCCTTCGGTGGGCGATACTCTGCGACTGCGGTAGGTAGTAAATGCGACATTCACTATCGTTTGAGAAGTCGTTTAGAGGTATATGTATGATTATAAGTCAACTTCCAGCTCTACGGGACAATGGTCCGAGCCGAAAATTTCCGTGTGTATTTTCGCGCTGCACAATTTCTCGTTGAGCGATGCAGAGGCAAGAAAATAATCGATACGCCAGCCGGCGTTTTTTTCTCTCGCTTTGAAACGGTAAGACCACCACGAATAGATGTCCTTTTGGTCAGGATAAAAATAGCGGAATGTATCGGTGAATCCGGCAGACAGTAGTTGGGTGAATTTATAGCGCTCTTCATCGGTAAATCCGGCGTTTTTTCGGTTCGTTTTGGGATTTTTCAAATCGATTTCTTGGTGAGCCACGTTCAGGTCGCCGCATACGATGACCGGCTTTTGGGTTTCCAGTTGTTTCAAGAAGTGCAGAAAATCATCTTCCCATGTCATACGGTATTCAAGTCGTTTTAATCCTTCTTGCGAGTTGGGAGTATAGACATTGACCAAGAAGAAATCTTCCATTTCGAGAGTAATGATACGGCCCTCACGGTCGTGTTCTGTTCTATCCATGCCGTAACTGACACTGATGGGTTGAAGTCGGGTAAAGACAGCTGTTCCCGAATATCCTTTCTTTTCGGCATAGTTCCAATAAGACTGGTAACCGTCGAATTGCAAATCCAGTTGTCCCGCCTGCATTTTCGTCTCTTGCAGACAGAAGAAGTCGGCATCCAATTGTCTGAATATATCGGTGAATCCTTTGTCGTAACAAGCACGTAGCCCGTTGACATTCCAAGATATGAGTTTCAGCATAGTGGTTTTTCTATTGTGATTGAGAACAAAAATACAATTTAATTGCTATTCATACGAAATCGACCGTAAAAATTATTGTAGTCCGATAAAAGAATAGTGTCCCTCGTTCGGTTTGTTACCATATATTTTCGGGAGCATGGCTAATAAATGTCTGTTGAAATCTTTCCTTTGTCATTTTTCCTGTTGGATAACAAGGATTGCAAATTCGTATAGAGGGAGAATGACTTTCGATAGGTTCCGTTTCTGCAAGGGGGAATATAGGGGGAACCCCACGAAGCAAAGAGGAACCCCCAAAAGGCCGTTCAAAACGACTCTTTTACCCTCCTCCCTGCCGTGTCCCGTGGCATTACGGGGTGTCGTGCAACAATAGAAGAGAAATGCACAAAACTATCCTTATGCCAAAACATAAAATGCCTCTTTCAATCCTCTCCCCCTGTGTTTCCGTAAGGGAATATAGGGGGAGTGCCCGCAGGGCGAGGGGGTTAAACACAATAGTAGAACAAAAGTATGAAACTCCACCCCCTGTCGTGTCCCGTAATATTACGGGGTATCGCCTAGCAATAGGGGGGAAGAACAAGCACGTTACACAGGAAAGTATTATCCTCCTCCCCTGTGTTTTGCAACGCAAAATATAGGGGAGGTGTCACGGAAGTGACGGAGGGGTTAAAACAGTATAGCAGTGTTTTTGAATGGTTTCTATACTCTTTTCTTGCCGTTTCTCGTAGCATTACGAGGTATTTCAGTTCTCATTATCGAAGATATTTAAACCTCCTCCCCTGTGTTTTGCAGCGCAAAATATAGGGGAGGTGTCACGAAGAGACGGAGGGGTTACATTTTATCGAAAATCTATTTGATTGTTTTTTCAACCTCTTGCCGAAGAGACCGGAATGTATTTGTCGACAAGCACATTCATCGCTAAAATACATGGTTTACCCCACGGATTTTCTGCTGAACTTAAAGAGGACTGTGAAATTAAGAAGCTGTTTTAAATTTATTCCGAGACAGGGGCTCAATATGGCCGGAACATACCTGCTTGCAATGATAATATTATTTCTCAATAAATTTAAAACAGCTTCTAATATAAGTTCCACGTAATAGAGAGGACTTGAAACTCAGTACGCCGATTTATCTGGTTGGCTATTTCTTGGTCTTCGGGAGAGAGCCCGTTGATATATTTTTCATCGAGTACATCGCCCTCTTTAAATTGCGGATATTGTGTGGCGAGTTTTTTAGTGATGATTTTGGGACGGCTTTCCCCATAGCCTTTCGGTTGCAGACGGTCGGGATTAATGCCCGATTTGATAAGGTAGTCTACTACCGAGCGGGCACGGCGGTCCGACAATCGCAGGTTGTACTGCTCCGACCCTTTTAAATCGGTGTGTGCTCCCAATTCGATAGATACGTTAGGATTGTCGTTCAACATCTTTACCAATTCGTTTAGCGAAGTTTCCGATTCGGGACGTAAAGTCGCTCGGTCGAAGTCATAAAATATGTTTTCGATGAGAATAGGTTTACTGATAGATGCCAGTACGAAGTTAACACCGTATTCGGCATCGGCCTCTTCGTTGTCCGAGATAAATTCTTGTTTTGAATTCAGATAGCCTCGGCAGCTGGCCAGCATGACATAGTGCACTCCCCGGTCGAGCTTGAAGCGGAAACTACCGTCTTTTCGGGCAAATTCTTTTTGGTTCGATCCGTCGTTACCCACGATACGGATAATTGCATCGGGCACGGGTTCATCGTCCTTGTCGATGACTGTGCCGCTTATCCATACGCTTATCGACGGAAGCTCGAAACTGTATATGTTGTCATATCCGCGTCCGTCTCCGCGGTTCGATGAAAAAAATCCGCTTTCTTCTTCCCCGAAGGTAATGCCGAAATCGTCGGCCTGCGAATTGATGGGAGCCTTCATATTCTCGATTTGCCAGAAGCCCGAGTCGTTCATTCTCGCTTTGAAAATATCCAGCCCTCCCATACCGGGGTGACCGTCCGATGAAAAATAAAGGTCGCCGTTCGACCGGATATAGGGGAACATTTCGTCGCCCGGTGTATTGATTTGTACACCTAAATTTTCGAGAGTACCCTCTTTCTCGGTTAACGATATGCGCCAGATGTCCTTCCCTCCGTAACCGCCCGGCATGTCCGACACGAAATAAAGAAATTCTCCGTCGGGTGATACCGCCGGGTGGCCGAATGCCGATAGGGTGTCGGCCGTTATTTCGTATTTTTGCGGGGCGCTCCATTGTGCGCCGGTGCGGGTGGAAGTATAGATTTCTACCGATGTGTCGGCGTTAGGCTCGCGACGAGCTTTGGTCAGATACATGGTCGTACCGTCGGGACTGAAACTGATTACTCCCTCGTCGTCTTCTGTGTTTACGTCACCCTCTATGGGTTCGGGCTTTTGCCAAGCTCCCCGCTCGTTTTTTTTAGAGAAAAACAGATCGCAGTTTTTGGTTCCGGTGATACCGCTTTTATTCTTGCCCAATGCCTTTTCGGTAGACGAGGAGAAATAAACTTGGTCGAAATCTTCTCCTAAAAACATCGGTGCGAAATCGCTCCGTCGAGAGTTGAACATGGTCGCTTTTTTCACGACATACCGTGTAGGTGTTTTTTTCCATTGCTGGGCTAAGTTGCAACCCCGTATTCCGTTTTTGGCGAGACTGCTTTGCGGATTTGTTTCCAAATAGGCTTGGTAATTCTTGATAGCTTCTTTGTATTTCCCTTCGTACTGTTGGCTGCGTGCTAAATAAAACAGAGCCATGCTGTCGGGGTAGTCATATCGGATTGCATTCTGGTAGGCGGCAGAACTTCGCGGAGCCATGTTGATGCGACGGTAACACTCGGCCATTTTGAAGGCGATTTCTCCTCGCAGTTTCCGCTCTTTACGGGGATTCGTCTTGCTGTATACTTTACGGTAAGTCTGGGCGGCATCATAAAATTCACCCCGGGCATACTGTTCGTTGGCGACACTTAGTTTCGCCCCCGAACATGACACCAGCAATGCGGCTGTCGCCAATCCCCAAAGTACCGTTTTTATCTTCATGTATCTTATTGAATACAACCGACGATAAGCGGACGGCCTTTCGTCCGTTTTTATCCTGTACCGATCTATTATAGATACGTTTTTTCCTCCGTTTTATTGTGTTTGCACTCTATGGAGAACTGGCTTATGGCAGTAATAGCGAACTGTCTCCGTAGCTGAGAAACCTGAAATCGTGACTCAGTGCATAGTCGTATATTTCTCTCCATCGTCCGTTTACGAATGCCGAGACTAACAGTAGTAAAGTGCTCTGCGGTTGATGGAAATTGGTGATCATTCCCTGCACGATGTGATAGCGGTATCCCGGCGCAATGATAATCTGAGTGGCGGTTACCAATCGGTCCATATTCCGGCGGTCGAGATATTCGACGATGTTGCGGAGCGATTGTCGCGAGTCTATTTCTTCGCTTCCGTCGTATGGTTGCCATTGCCCCACAGTGAGAGATTCCGGTAAAATGTTCGGGTCATATTCCAACATTTTCCCTATGTAGTAGAGGCTTTCGAGCGTTCGCACCGAAGTAGTTCCCACAGCAATCACCCGGCGGTCGGTACGGCTCAGCTCATCGATGAGGTTGCGGCTCACCGAGATATATTCGGTGTGCATCTCGTGCCCTTCGAGAGTTTCGCTTTTTACCGGTTTGAATGTACCGGCTCCCACGTGTAAAGTCAGTTCGAGAGTGGGTATGTTCTTTTTTTTCAGTTTGTTCAGTACTTCCGGAGTAAAATGTAGTCCGGCGGTCGGTGCGGCCACCGAACCCTCTATTTTCGAATAAACGGTTTGGTAGGTCGTTTTGTCGCTATCTTCCGTTTCCCGGTTCAGATAGGGGGGAATGGGCAATTCTCCCGCATGGTCGAGCAGTGTGGCGAAGGTTACATCGGAGTCGTCCCACGAAAAATGCACCTCGTGCGCATTACCGTGCGGCAATCCTCGTTCGGCACGGAAGTTTACGGTTTTACCATCGATGTTCACCGATTGGGTCAGCACGCCGTTTTTCCATTTTTTCAGGTTTCCCACGAGGCACAGCCACGAGCACGAGCCGGTCGATTGGAACGAGAGGGAATATTCGTGCGGTTCGAGCGGTTCGAGGCAAAATACCTCGATGAGTGCACCCGTCTCTTTTCTGAAATGCAAGCGGGCTTGTATCACCCGGGTATTGTTGAATACCAGCAGACTATCCGCCGGCAATACCTTCGGTAGTTCGTGAAATCGATGTTCCTCGATTTCTCCTTTTCGGTAAACCAGCAATTTCGAGTCGTCTCGCTTGGACAGAGGAAATTTAGCGATACGTTCGTCGGGTAGCGGATAATTGAAATCTTCGATACGAATATTCTGAGTTTTTTGCATAATCTGTTTTGAATATCGTGCAAAAATAAGCAACTTTGCCGAATATAGCACGGTTTGCCACAGCGAAATCGCATGTCGGTACAGCGGTGCGGTCGATATTAAAATGATGAAATTATGGTAAAAGTTGGCGATAGAGTCCGTTACCTCAATGCTGTTGGGGGCGGAGTCGTGGTAAGAATAGCGAAAGATATAGCTTATGTCGATGAGGACGGGTTTGAGACTCCCGTATTGGCACGGGAGTGCGTCGTTGTGGAACCGGCGGAACCTGTGAAAAAAGCCGCTTCTGTTCCAGCCTCGAAAGTCGTGACGGTTCCTTCGGTAGAAAAGGCATACGCTCCCGAGGAAGACGATGAAGATTTGTTCGCTGTGGAGGAACGACCCGAAGGAGAAAAGTTGAATATAGCTCTTGCCTATATCCCCGACGAAAGCAAACATCTCAATACGACCCGCTTTTCCTGTTATTTGGTAAATGACAGTAATTACTATCTCTATTTCTCGTACCTCAGCCGGGACGATGAGGGGTGGCGTACCCGTTATGCCGGTATGGTAGAGCCGAATATACAAGTTATGCTCGAAGAGTTCGGACAGGAAGATGTCAATTCGCTCGAACGTATCTGTATTCAGTACATCGCTTTCAAAAAGGATAAACATTTCTCGTTGAAAAGTCCTGTCGCTGTGGAGTATCGTTTGGATACCACCAAATTTTACAAGTTGCACACGTTCCGCGAGAGTCTCTATTTCGATGAGCCTTCGTGGACGCTCGATATCGTGAAGAACGATATGCCTGTGCGTCCTGTGGTGTTCGATGCTTCTGATCTCGAAAAAGCCATGAAGATGAAAAAGAGTGCCGATATGCCCCTTCGTAAACCGGTTGTCAAACATGCCGAAAAAACGGCTATTGTGGAGGTAGATCTCCACGCCTCCGCGCTTCTTGATACGACAGCGGGGCTTACCAATTCCGAAATACTCGACTACCAGTTGGGGAAAGTCAGAGAGACCCTCGATCAATATCGCCATACAAAGGGGCGTAAAATCGTTTTCATTCACGGCAAGGGTGAAGGCGTATTACGCAATGCTCTCTTGAAAGAAATTCGCGACAAGTACAAGAACTGCTCTTGTCAAGATGCCTCGTTCCGGGAATATGGTTTCGGAGCGACGATGGTTACCGTGCATTAGGCAATCGGTTGTGTAATCGATTTTGTAAGAAGTATATATGAAAAAATTACTTTCACATATACCCTCCTCTCTGCCGTGTCCCGTGATACCACGGGACACGGCAGGAGAGAAGAACAAACACGATATATAGGAAAGTATTACCCTCCTCCTCTGTGTTTTGCAACGCAAAATATAGGGGAGGTGTCACGAAGAGACGGAGGGGTTAAATAAATATCCACAACAGAGAAAACACATCAAGATATCGACACTCTCCCTCTGCTCATTGTAGATGAAATAGGGGGAGTGCCCGCAGGACGAGGGGGTTAAATTCTACGATCAAAGATTTCTATCTTTTTTAGCCCTTCTCCTAAGAGACCTGAACATGGTTATCGACAAAGATTTCATCGCTAAAATTCAGGTTTATCCTCACCGATTTTCTACTGAGCCGTTTTACCAACGTCTCCCTCCCGGACGACCCGGGTGTCCCGGCGGTGGCCCATATCCGCGAGGCCCTCGGTCGAAACGATCCATATCGGGTTTCTTATCGCCGAATGTATTGAATCGATAGGTGAAGGTTATCAATCCATAAGTATCGAGTGTGTTATATTCCACATCTTGGATATAGTTACCCGTGACGGTTCGTCGTATGCTGTTCCTTTGTCCCAAGATGTCGTACACCTTCAAAGCGATGGTGGCGTTTTTCCCTTTCAGGAATTGATAAGAAGCCTGTGCGTTCCACAACCAGCTCTCTGTATTGTATCCGGCAGAATATCCGGCAGATCCGCTGTAAGTTATATCGGTTCCTAATGTTATCGACCACGGCAGATAGCCGTTTACATTGAATGTGCCTCCGTAATTATGGGTGCTTTGATCGTTCCGACTTTGCATACTGTTGGTTGCCAAAGCATAACGATAGTTTCCCCGAAGTTCGGCATCAAAATAATCCGATCGGAATGCCAATCCTAAATTTTCTACGGCATTGAACGAGCCGGCATTGTTGCGAGTACCATTATTATAACCTACGCTGTTACTGTAACTGACTCTGCTGAAACTGTTTAATTGCCAGTGTTTGTTTCGAAAAGGGGTGCTATACATAAACATTCCGGCGGCATTCCATACCCCGTTTACGTTGCGATAGGTTGTCCGTTGTCCTCCGGTTTGGGAATCATACGTAGTCTCCGAGATGATGCTGTTGGTCGTGAATCCTCCGTTGACCATAGCCATGATAGCTCTCTGGGTCTTCTCGTCATAGTCGTTGAAACGGGCGCGGAACCAGTTTTGAAAAGCCGGTTTCAGTTCGGGATTACCCACGACGATACGCAAGGGATCCGAACGGTCTTCGACCGGTTGCAACTGGTTCATCGACGGTTGGGACGAGTAGCCACGGTAGTCGATACGCAAGGAGCGTTGTTTTCCCATTTTGTAGCGGTAGCGCAGATAGGGCGCTACGTTGAATACCGTGCGCTTGGGTATATTGCGGTCGCTGTTTATCAAGTCGATGGATTGAGAACTCGAAGGGACGGCAGCCACCCCGATGTCGTAGGTATAATTGGCCGTCACTTGCTTGAATCCGATTTGTGCTCGGTGTGAATAGTAATCGTTACGGAAACTGTTGCTCAGCTCATCGTTTCGCACCGTGTCGTAAGGTATGGCGAAAGGATCGTTCAAGATGTCATAAGTATATTTGTCGGCATTGTTGAAACTGGCTTGAAACCGGTAAGAAAAGGTAAGAAAGCGTCCTTTCTTCACGTCGCCCAACGGTTCTGTCCAAGTAAACCGTGCACCGTAGCCATTGCTCCACGTGTGGTTGTCGTCTATTTGGTCGAGCGTACTGGTACTGTCTTTGTCGAACATGTAATATTCGTAACGAGCTTTGGTCCACCCGTCCTCTTTTGTGTTGCTGAAATTGTAATGCGCCTGTATACTGAACGAGCGTCCCGGACGGTTACGGAATTTATGATTATAAATCAATTCGCCCGATAAATCATACCCTGTACCCTTATTGTGGTTGTCGCTTTCGCTGAAATTTACTTTACTGCGGGCTATGTCGCCGGCAGTAGTAAGAGCCGAATCATAGCTGTCCGATTTGGAAAGAGCCACGGAGAATCTTGGGCGGAATTCGAGGGTATTCATCGAGTCTATGTCCCAGTGTAGTCTGAAATTTCCCCTGATGTTCTGCCCGTTGTCTTTCATTTTGTTATACCCGCTGTAATACGAGGTACTGTCTTCGAACATGTTTTGCTGTTCGGTACGTTTCAAAACGTCTCGATTACTGTTGTTGTAACTGACATCTCCGCCGACTCGGAACGCATCTCCCTTACCGACATTGAAGTTTACGCCTACGTTGTGGCTGGTGTTGATACCGTTCATGCCCCCGAATCGGCGAAACCGGTTTCCGCCCATATCGGTGAAGCCCATGTTGTTTGTGTTGTTCGACCCTGCCAGTATGGTCACTTGGTTGTCTCCGAAGAAATGGTTGAGCATAGCCCCGGCCTCATATCGCCCGTCCAAGCCGTATCCGCCTGTTACGTTCCCTATCCACCCGCGTTTCATTCCCTTTTTTATGGTTAGGTTGATAACGGTTTCCTCCTCCCCGTCATCGACTCCGGTCAAACGGGCTAGGTCCGATTTCCGGTCTACGACTTGCAGCTTTTCGATGATGTCCACGGGCAGGTTTTTGCTCGCCACTTTGGGGTCGTCCGAGAAGAACTCTTTACCGTCCACCAATATTTTGGTAATCTCCTTTCCCGCATGGGTTATTTTTCCCTCGCTATCCACCTCGACGCCCGGCAGTTTTTTCAACAAATCCTCGACGACAGAATTGGGCTGTGTCTTATAAGAGTCGGCATTAAACTCCACCGTGTCTTCTTTAACTACCACTTCGGGAGCTTTACCCACCACTACGGCTTCCTGCAACAATACATCGTTGCTACCCAATAGAATGTCTCCCAAATTTCTTCGGGGCTGCCCTTTCGATAGCTGCACGGGTTCGTATGCGTTTCTATATCCCAAGAACGAAAATGCGGCAATATAACTCCCCGCTTTCGGGACTTTCAGAGAAAATGTTCCGTTGTCTTTGCTGGAAATCCCAGTAACGAATGTGCTGTCTTTCGCCGATAACAACCGGATACTCACCTGTGGTAATGGCAGATTGTCGTTTTTGTCTTTAACGATACCCGAAATTGTAAATTGTGCCGCTACGCTCTGCGCGATGGACGATAAAAAAATACACAGAAATAGGGCAATAAAACCTCTCTTATTCATCTTAAAAAAATCAATCTATTGATCACAACGTTTATAAGACCTTGACACCCCGCCAAAGTTTAAATGCCCACTCGCTTTTTTACATTTTTTAGGCTAATATTTAGAAGATGTTTTAAATTTATTCCGAGACAGATTGAGACCTATGTTTGAAGCAGATTGGAGTCCGAGATATGCAGTCAATAGCGGGCTATTGACAAAAAT
>ENA-ORPH01000116-ORPH01000116.1-human-gut-metagenome-genome-assembly--contig:-NODE-116-length-88588-cov-5.618831_pt1 | contig 88588 bp, 106 predicted proteins | sample MGYA00242142_ERZ509074 | MGnify/ENA primary metagenome ERZ509074 (study PRJEB26280, sample SAMEA2338724) | human gut metagenome | biome: human gut; feature: human-associated habitat; material: faeces...
GACAGGTCTTTCTGGCCGTCAGCGGCTCCAGCACCGAGGCCGCCGCGCGTCCGAATACCCGCAGCAGGCGGGGCAGGGCAAATAGGCACCCGGCGGCTACCAGCGCAAAGGAGACCGCGTCGTAGAGGGGCAGCCCAGCCGCCATGCCCATGATAAAGCCCAGGATCAGGCCCCACAGGCTCGGCTCCAGCAGGAAGTTCCCCCGGCGGGATTGCTCCAGCGAAACACGCCGGTCCCGCAGACCGGGGATCAGATTGATGAGAAAATTGCAAAGCCACGCCAATGGGGCCGTCCCCACGGCAAAGCTTTGGGTAAAGGTGATGTGGGATGTCCCGGTCAGCCGGCTCACCGGTGCGGTAAAGACATCCGCCAGGATGATCTGCAGCACAACCATCAGCAGGGCGGCCGTCAGGCCGTACCACATTTCGCCGGTCAGCTGCTGCACCAGTACCCCCGAAAAGGCCCCCTGCCACAGGCTCCACAGGTCCATATTCAGCACACGGGTCACCCGGCAGGCCAGCATCAGCAGGTTCAGCAGCACGGCGCCCGGCAGCACCCAGTACAGGATATCACTGTTCAGTGTCACCTCGGCCGCTTTCTGCCAGTGCAGGTTGGCCGCCCCGGTGGAAAGGGAATAGGTATCGATCATGGTATTCACCAGCGTCACTAGCTGGCCGCTCAGTGTGCTGATGAGCAGCTGGATGGCCACGGTGCTGCCCAGCACCGCCAGCGCGCACTGGCCGGAGCGCTGAACGCCCGCACGGCTGGCCAGCCCCAGCAAAAAGAAGAATACCGGAATGAGCAGAAAGCTGCCCAGCCCGCTTACGATATCATAAAGGGAATGGAGTATATCCAAGGTTGTACCTCCTTTGGGGGAATGCCCGTCCCAACCATTATAACCGGGGAATGTGACGATAGTATGAAGAAATCGGATATCTTCCCGTTTTTCAGCCTATCTATTTTCCCATACCGGCGGCGTAAAGTCAAGAGCGGCAGCCCGAAGGCCCCCCTTGCGGGGTCGTCCCTGTTATGGTATAATGCAGCGGGCCCATTCGAAAGGCGCACCGCCCCGTGCAGGACAGGACAGACCGGAAGCCGCAAAGGAGTGTGACAGCATGAAGAACTATTGGTTTTTGTCGGTATTTTCAGCGCTATCTTTTCAAAACAGATCGACACGATCATAGCCCGTGCGATCAAGAGCGAGCGGAACAGGGCGATATTCAAGGGCGTACTATTTGCAGTCATGCTCGGCATAATAGGGGTTCTTATCTGGAAAAGCCGGGTATAAATGCCGCCGAAGCAGCCGCTGCTCCGGTGAAATTATAATATTATAATGAAAATAAAGGGAGGCACCACCATGATGGAAGAACTCATTCTGAACAATATCCTTGAAACACTGAGGGAGATCCAAAGAGAGATGGAGCGCCAGACCGAACTGCTGCAGCGCATCGAGCAGAACACAAGAGACTGACCCCCGCCCCGGCGGGCGGCCGGAACCGCAAAAGGGAGCCCCCGAAAAGAGGCTCCCGCTTTTCTTTTTTTTCAGCCCTGCGCCGCCATCTCCCGCAGCAGGTCATACAGCGCGGCATCCTTCCCGCAGTACCGGTGGTTCCCCACCGTCAGCCACAGCGTGCCGTCCTCCATGCAGTACAGGATGGTCTGTGCCTTCCGGTCATCAAAGAACACGGTGATGTGCTCCATGTATAAGGTGGTGGAGCCGGAGGCCCGGATATTGAACTTCACCCCGGCCAGCCGTTCGTCCAGCGCCTCGCTTTCCTCCGCGGTCATCTGCCGGTGGCCCTCATCCCATTGCAGGGACTCCGCCCGGCTGTGCGGCAGCCCGGTATGGGGGAGGGAAATCACCCCGAAGAAGATAAGAGCCGCAGCCAGAATAAAAATTGCAGGCAGCCATTTTTTCATGTGTTTTCTCCTTTGTGCTTATTTATGATGCAGCAGCCAGCCGAAATAGCGAACGATCAGACAGATCATCATCGGACCGAACCGGAAAAAGCCAAGCGGCTGCGCTTTCTCTTCGGATATTTTTTTGACCTGCCGAAACCAGACCTCCGAAAGCCCTGCCAGCAGTACGCCTGCTGCCCAGTACCAAACCGTTCCGCGAAGATCATGGGTAATCATCCCCCACGCAGTAAAGGTGACGAAGCTCAATACAAAAAAGATAGTGTATCGGGTTGCTTCAGACATGTTGTTTTCTCCCCTTTTGCAAAATGTTTTTTTGCTGCTTCCATTATAGCAGGGAACCGTGCGCCCCGCCATTGGCGGGTTCCACATTTTTCCCGCCCTGCGTTTGGCAGTAATGCCCTCACCCTATATAACGGCCCACGGCGGCATTTTGCAACAGCTTCCTTGACATTTTTTTTGCGCTATTGTAAGATGGGAAAGGTTTCATCTTAAATCATTACGCCGCTGTGGCGGAACAGGCAGACGCAAGGGACTTAAAATCCCTCGGTGGCAACACCGTACGGGTTCGATTCCCGTCAGCGGCACCATAATTCGTGAACGGTTTAGATACCATCGGCAAAAAAGCCGATGGTATCGCCGTTTTTCGGGGTTTTTTCACCTCCAAAAAATAAAGGTTGAACAGGAGATGCCAAACGCCTTTTTCGAGCAACTGGCGTGGTTCGAACCCGTACACAGCTCCAATTTATAAAAAATCGCGGTAGAATGTCTGTATTTTACAATCAGGCATCTATCGCTTTTTATTTTCCATGAAAACGAACCAACACACATATAAGCGCCGACATTGTGCAAGCAAATTTGCAAAGTGTCGGCGTTTTTTTGCGTTCAATAGGAGGTGAACATCATCAATAGAAAAGACGCTAACAGGTGGAGATGGAAAAAGCAAACATGCTGGCGGGACATCCCTATCCCCTTCAGATGTCAGGACTGTCCATACCCAAGAGTAGGTTTTGTGTGCTGCGACAGCAAACAAGATACATGTCTGAGAACCGACATGGAGGCCATAGAAGCTCGACAATTCAGGTCAAAAATCAACGCATAAGTTTGTTGGATATCGGTATTCCTTTTACACAGGGTTACAGATATTGTTTGTAGTTAAAACGGAGGTGAAAATATTGAACGTAATTATCGGAAACGCAAATCGACCAAGTTACGGTGAGGTCACTATCCCACTGCCTATCCCCAGGAAAGAATATGACCACTCTCTTGGACTGCTGCAGCAGATGGAGATCGGCGACACGCTCGACGATGACTGTTGGGTCATCGGCATCGAAAACGGTCCGCCCTTTCTCCAACGCCTTCAAGGTATGCTTGTCAATATCGATGAGCTTGACTATCTGGCAAAGAGATTGGAAAGTTTCGACCATAGGGAGCTGGCTGCCTTTCAAGGAATGGCAGATGCACATGGCCTTGAAAAACTGAAAGACCTTATCAATCTGACTTTCAGTTGTAACAACGTTACGGTCGTGCAGGACTTTGGTGATCTTGAGAAAATCGGCCGACAGCATTATATGAATCTCAACGGCGGATATGCATCCGTCATCGAAATGGAAAAGCTGGATGCCGGAAAGGTCGCGGTAGAGCTTTTAAGCAGCCAATCTGGAAAAATCACTCCTTACGGAATCATTTATGAAAACGGTGCTGAAATGGTGCAATATTACGATGGAAGATGCTTTCCCGAATATCTCTATGAGGAAATGTTGCTGACATTGGAAGTGTCGGATGGAGGACAAAAATCCGTTTGGCTCGATCTTCCCATGCCGGAAAGTCAAATCGGGCGGATGATTGAACGCGGTGGATTTAATGAGCAGGATATGAAAATCATTCATGCCGAGGTCGATCTCCCCAATGAACTGACTGATCTGTTATGCCTCCCCAAGGAGTCCATCTACGAACTCAACAGGATGTGCACAGTCATCGCAGACCTTTCAAGAGAAGATATCAATAAGCTGACTGCCGCAGCGATCATGGCCGAGCCTGAGATCGCCCTACAAATCACTCATCTGGCAGAGAACCTCGACCAATTCGATTTCATCCCAAATGCCCGAACCCCCGAAGATTATGGCAAGTACATGATCAGGGAGTCCGGGCATTTTGCATATGATGAACATCTGGACGAGTTCTACGACTATGCCGGTTACGCAGAACAACGCATGGAAAATGAGAGCGGCGAGTTTAACAGTTATGGCCATATCGCCTATCGAGGAGAAATGAGCCTGGATGAACTCATGATGGGAGACACCGCTGAAAGCTATCAACAGGAGCAAGGATTTGAGATTGGAGGAATGTAATGCTAACTCTGCATCTTACACGTGGAAATTATTATGAGGGAGTATATCTAAGGCTCCCTGCTACCCCCGGTGAGGTTGGTGAGGTGTTCAGTTGGCTGGATGAAGTAGATACAGAAGCACCCACCAAAATCATCGATGTAGTAAGCAATATCCCGAATCTGCACCGATATATGTACCGCGTGGATATCGACTCCGAAGGTGTATTGGGCAAGCTTCAGAAAATCGCGGCTATGACCAATGAGATCAGCGGGCATCAGAGAGATATTGTAACAGGTGCCTTGGATGCAGAGTCCATCAATGGTCTGGATGATATCATATCAGTCATTGAGCGCGTGGACGAATACGCATTTATCCCCGGTATCACCTGCGATAAGGAGCTCGGCGGGTATCTTGTTGAGAGCGGATATATGGACTTCCCGGAAAGGGTAAAACCGTATTTGGATTATCAAGGGATAGGCGCTGAATATTATGCTGATCATGGCGGCGCATATACCAACAAAGGATATGTACTGCATAAAAGCAGCATAGAGCCATATTTAGAAGAGGAGCAGTCCCCGGTTTTTCGAGTCTATCTCCACAGTCTCAAAACCCGACAGAACGATATAGAGCCGTGTGTATTGGAACTTCCTGCTTCGTATAACCTGATCAATCAAGTGAAGATGGTTCTCGGTGTGGATGACTTTGAGAAAGCCGAGGTAGTAAAAGTTGAATGCATCCATCCATTCCTCGAGGAACTGCTCCCTCTGGAAGAAGCCGATGTCGATCTCGTCAGCGATATGGCTGACTGCATCAGCAGGATGGAAGAAACAGACGGAGAGTTGCTTAAATTCTGCGCAGTACTTGAGGTTGAGCGCCCTGACCTGATGATAGACGCAGTAGATATTGCCTGTGATATGGATAACTACGAGCGAATCACCGAGGGGCTATACGAATATGGTCAGTCTGTGCTGCGCCGGCATGGCGCGGATAATGAACTGCTTCAGGCAATGGAAGGATATATGGACTTTGAAAAGCTTGGCGAGGACTCAATGCTTGAAGATGGGGTTCGGCAAACTGAATTCGGACTTATCCGCAAAATCAGTGAGCCGTTTCCCAGACCTGGCTGTGAACAAGAGATCGGAGGAATGTGACAATGAAACAGATACCAAAAGAATGGATAGATTTTTTGCGGGAGCAGTATCCCGAAGGCAGCAGGATCAAGCTCAGAGAAATGAAAGATCCTTATCGTCCCGTTCCCTCCGGCACTATGGGGACCTTGACCTCGATCGATGATCTCGGGACCTTCCATGTCAAATGGGACAATGGACAGGGGCTCGGTCTTGTCATCGGAGAGGACAGTTTTACTGTGCTTCCTCCTGAGCTTAATACCCTTAAGCTGTATATGCCCTTGACCGGTAGGATCTACGAATATGACGATTACGGTGATTTGGACTGCAATGACGTAGAGCTCGACGGCCATGCGCTTATCAGTTACGAGGACAACATCACTGCTGCTCTGCTGAGAAACAGGATGCCGGAGGAAGAAATGCGTGGGATCATGCATTGGTATGACAGAGAGGACTCCGTCAACGCCAAGGTCAAGTCGGTAGTATTTGCGGCAGAGGCTCGAGATAGGCAGCTCTGGGGTATAGCCGAGTGCCGCATTCAGGGCGAGCTCACCCCTACAGAACTGGATACCCTCAAGGAGTATATTTCCGGTCAGGCATCGGATGGCTGGGGCGAGGGCTTTGAGCAGAGAGACATCCAAATAGACGGAGGAGAGTTATACGTCAGTCTGTGGAACTTTAGGGATTGGGAGATCCTGACTGAACAGGAGCGGTTTGCTCCTAAGTTGGCGGAAGGTCTTCCCGATATGTGCTTCTCTGTTCTTCCCGGTACAGGGGAACTCATCTGTATCAAGCGCGGTGAATCCGGTTACTACCCCTCCGATTGGAACACTCCGGATAAGGAGCGCAACATCGAAATAGCAGATGACGCCAACGAAAGCATGGGTGTTACCCCTGCTCAAAGGCAGGCAATGGAGATTGGGAGCATGTTTGGCTGGGATGTTCCCGGCGCAGACCCCGGAATATATGAAACACAGAAGGAGATGGATATATGCCCAACCATGTAACAAACCGGTTGACCATTCTCGCTGAAGGTAAGCAGCTTGAAGAGATACTGGATGCGATCAAAAGCGACGAGGTAGGGCGTGGGAGCATAGATTTCAATAAGCTTATCCCCATGCCGGAATCTCTGGATATTGAGAGCGGAACGGCAACTGACCGAGCTATTGAAGTATATCTCACCGCACTCAATCCCCAAATGCCAAGTATCTCCGGAGTGCAGAAGATCCGTTCGGACATCTTTAGCAACCTTGTTGAAGGTCTGAATTCTGCCAAGCCGTTTCACACCTACAAATCTAACATGAGTGAGGAAGAGATCAAGAATGCTACCCGGTATAGCACCTTGGAGGATCAAGTATCCCTTGGAAGGACCGCTGTAAATAACTATCTTATGCACGGGAGCATCGACTGGTATAACTGGTCAGTAAATAACTGGGGAACAAAATGGAACGCTTACGGATTCGACTATTTTGAGGTTGACCCAAAAAGCAACACCATTTCTTTCCTGACAGCATGGAGCTCAGTCCCGGAAGTTCTGACAGTGCTTTCAGAGCGTTTCCCCGATGTTCAGTTTTCCTACAGATACGCAGATGAAGACATCGGCAGTAATGTCGGCGAGATGACGTTTTTAAACGGAGAAATCCTCGAAGAATACATTCCTCAAGACCGTTCGAAGGAAGCATATGAACTTGCTTTTGAAGTTAAGGAGCGTTCACCTTCCGACTATGATCTTGTGTTCAATGATGAAACGCAGGAATACGAATACTGCGAAGACATTGGATATGAGATGCAGCTTTGATAAACCAAGGAGTTCCGCTCCCTGACCGGAGATTGGAATAAACACGAAAATAAACCTATATGACAGGGGCCGTTTTCCCGATTGGGGTGGCGGCCCCTTCCTTTTTTGTGCCCTTTTTCGGGAAAACACCCGGAAAGGACAAAAAATGAACGATGAAAAGCTGTTGCAGTACCTGAAAATCTTTTGCAAAGGCAGAGCAAACACAAGAAAGAGCGAGGAGATCGAACGTGCAGTTTGTATCAGCGGGAATGAGCTTCGCAAAGTGGTCAATCGCCTGAGAAGAAAAGGCATTCCCATCGGGAGCAGCCGAAGCGGTTACTTCTACGCAGTCACTGCCGGTGAGGTGTATTCCACGATCCGTCAGCTCAAGGTCATGGCCAATGGACTGGACGCGGCTATCACCGGGCTGGAGCGTTCCCTGGATTCCTTTGACCTGGGGAGAAATCAGTAATGGCGCGCCCTCCTATGCCCTGGGTAGGCAACAAAGAAAAGCTGCTGCCGTATATCCACAGTATCCTGCCGCCCAAGTATAACCAATACCTTGAGCCGTTTGGCGGCAGTGGCGCCATGCTCTTGAGCCTTCCTCACAAGTCGAACCGGCTGGATATCTACAATGATTTTAATACTGATCTGGTAAACTTGTTCATTTGCATCAGGGACAGTCCCCTGGCGCTTTTGAAGGAGATAGACTTTCTTCCATTCCACTCCCGCGCGGAGTTCGATATGGCAAAGAAACTTGTCTCTCATGAAGAGCCACTCAGGGAAATACTTGAGAGAGAACTCGCGGTAATTGCAGACAGAGAGTTGATCTCCGAGGAAGAAGCTTCGATACTAATGCCGCTTCTCCAAAGAAAAGCAGCGTTAGCCAATGTAAGCCGTGCAGCGTCCTACCTCAAACGAGTTTGGGGCAGCTTCAGCGGAACAACGACATCCTTTGGAGTAAAAGCCATTCCGTTCGATAAGGTAAAAAGCCGTGTCGAGCAGGTCGCGAAGAGGATACCCGATGTTGTCATTGAGAACAAGGACGCAGTAAGACTCATCATCGAGAGAGATCGTGAAGATGGAGTTATCTACTGTGACCCGCCCTATTATGATGCAGAAAAGCTGTATGAAGTGGATTTTACAAAACGCATGCATGTAAAACTCTGGCGTGCTCTCAAGCAGTGCAAAGGGTATGTTATCGTTTCGTACAATGACTGTCCATATATACGCAATCTCTACAAGGACTTTTATATTTTTGCGTTTGAACGGCAGAACTCTATGGCTCAGAAGGCAGGTGCCAAGTATGGCGAAGTGCTTATAACCAACTATGATCCCAGAGAGTTTAAGAACCAGCTTGATTTATTTGGAGAACCGGTAGACCTGGGGCTTATGCGTCTGGTCCATGTTCCCCGAAAACCGTTGAAAACATTATAAAGTACAGGAGGAGTTATATCATGAAATTTGTATCCAGAACATCTGAAAAAGGGCTTCATATCAAGCCCGGCGAACTCGTCATCGGCTGCTTCCCTAATGGGACCGGCGTCAATGTCCATGTAGAAAACAGCGCTATCGTTCTTCTCAAGTCCAAAATGAACGCCAGAGAACTGGTCAACGCGGCGTATGCTCTTCATGGACTGGCATTGGAATTGATCGATCACATCTGGTCTGTATGCGGTGATTGTTTGGATTGCTCTGACGGCTGCCCCTTTCAGGAGATCAACGAGTTCGATGATGAGATCACACTCCCCGATTATCTGCGTAAGGAGGCGGGCATCAAGGAGGGTGCCAGACTGTGGGCAAGCGTAGATGAACAGGCAGGGTCGGTCACCATCTCTGCTGTGGATGATGAATATGCTATCCTGGACATTCCCCCTGCGATGCTCGATCTACTGATCGAATGCAATGTCTGCCTCGGCGGGCTTGAGGACCTGCTCAACAGTGGAGAGATCGTCTATGAGGGCTGATCATCCGAGTGTCTATCCCTACTCCGCGCCCGAGGCCAGCCGAAGAAATGAACTAAATAGTTGGCGTGAGAGCTTTCGCATGAATGTCGCATGTAAGGAAGCCATCGAAGATACCATCCGTTCCAACTTTGATGGGATGCATCTCGCTGACCATTGCGTAAAGCAAGTTATCGAGCAGTTCGGATTTAAGCGCACAGCATGGGTACTATCCAATACCATACAGCAAAAAAGCTGGGATGGTCGCTTCAGTCCCGCCAACAATGAATGGGCAAAGCAAACATTCATCCCGGATGATAAACATCACAATTTTGAGTTTGCTGTTTCTTCTCATCCTGCTGTGCTGAATGGATTTGTTGACCAGTACCGCAAGGAGTACCAGGCGCTTGGTTTATTCGGTGCTGAACACTGCGAACCGGATTCGTTTTCTGCCTTGAATTATGAAGGCAGAGTTCTGGTGCTCTCTCCGGATACTCTCAGAGAAAGTTGTTGGAGGCAGGAGGATCAGCTTTGGCTGGCACATGACGGATTCGGATGTGCTCCTCACGCCATTGGCCGCTCTGTCCGTTGCACCTGTCTCGGTGATGGAGAGGAAACCAGATGGAACCGCAGAGAATTTGTCGGAGTCCTAAAAGACGAATATCTGCCCGATTGGGCAATAGAGAAGCTGGCGGAACTTCAACCGGTACAGGATGAAGGGCCCCGGCTTCAACTGTAATAAGGAGGAAAATATGCGAAAAAGAATCATCCCTTTTATGGCTGTTATCATGGCGCTCACCATGAGCGTCACTGCTTTTGCCGCGGAACAGCCTCAGACCGTGATCGGCTCTGAAGACGGCGGCACTACCATTACTATTACCGATATTACCCCGAGAGAGGAAGAGACGGATGAGCAAGAAGAAAATGAAGCAGATGAGTTCCGCGTTGGAAACTACTATCCCGTGGAGATCCAGACCGCAGAGGACAACGGATATCAGCTGCTTGTCAAAACCTTCATTGTGCCGCAGAGTACATCCCCTGAAGCTCTCATCGAGGAAACGTTGACCCGCCGGGGTGTGGAGTATCAGGTGTCGGATATCCTGAAAAGAGAGCTTGAAGGCTCGAAGGAAACCAGGACCATCAGCGAAACGGTATCCATGCCCACAGAATCGGACAAAAAGAGTGAGCTTCTTACCCTGTTTGGCTCTGAGATGACATACAGTGAGGATGGCTTCACCGGCACTCTCAAATTGAATGAGCAGTCCATCACAGCCGAAGCAACCGATACCGAGGGGTATTCGTACACACTCAAGGATGTTAAGGAGTATACCGGTCTTGAGAGAAATGACCCCTACTACGTGCCCAAGACCTCTGAAAAGTATGGCGTAACGCTTCAGCTTGCGGATATTGAGTGGACTCCTATGGCAAGCGGGTCCGACAACAGCAGAACACCTTCGCTTTTCAAGGCGACTGCTACCTATACCGGCACAGCCTGGGGCAGCAAAGCAAGCGGTTTTCTGGCAAGTGCCACTTATAGCGGAGAAGTAAGCAAAGAAACTGCAGGAGATGTGGTTTACAGCATCGTTTATGAGGAGGTTCCTGAAGTCGTTGAGCGCTCCCTTGAGTCTCTTCTTTCCGGTCCTGTTTTGAATGTTCTGTTTTGGCTTGCGTCAGCGGCATGCGTAGTTGGAGTGGGATATCTGGTCGTGAAGTGGGCTGTTCGCAAACGCAGCGAGAGCGCAGAACAGCGAGAGTGTGAGCGCATGAGAAATGACCCTTATGCCAACCGCCCTTCGATGGATCTGCCTGACATGCTTGACGAAATGGATCGTGGATTGGAGGATGATGTTTGATGGGAAGAAAGATCGTTGCAAAGTGTAAAAGGATCTGGGATACCTATGGCAGATGGTTCCTGCTCGGCATCCCCATCGCGGCAGTCGTGATCAGCATCTCCGTTATTCAGGCCACGCGCATTATGCCCACCCCTTTTGAATCGTCTTCCCAGGCTGATATCTCGTCTTCATCTGAAGCAGTTTCCCCCGTTGAAGATACCGAAGATGAGTTCACCTCCCAAGGACCGGTAACGGAAAAGGTGGAGTATACCGTAGTGGAAGAGCAGGTATGGGAAGATGAGGACATCTCTCTTTCCACCGAAGACTATACTCTTCCCCAGGAAGCGGTCATGGCTGATGGCTCGGTCGGCGTCCTCTCCATCCCCAAGATCCATTTGGAGGCCCCTGTCTATGAAGCCGAGGACGGCGGGGAAATGGAGTCGATGACAAAAGGCGTCGCCCATTTTGCCGTAACATCCGCATGGGATGGAAATATTGGCCTGTGCAGCCACAATGTCGCCCCTAACGGGGCTGTGGCATATTTCAGGGCCCTGCATCTGTTGGAAGTAGGAGATGAACTCTCCTACAAAACCGATTTGGGAGAGCGCAGCTATGCGGTAACTACGGTCAAGGAGATCCAAGACGATGACTGGAGCTATCTGATGAGATATGACGATGAGCTCAACCGCATCACCATGATCACCTGCATCACCGGCAAGCCGGATATGCGCTTAATGGTACAGGCGACCGAACTTTAATTGTTGCTTTTGGTGATAGCTTTACATCTCCTTTGCTGGTATTGTTTGTGCCAAAAGGAGGTCATCAACATGACAAGAAAAATGGTCGCAGCCATGCTTGCCATCCTGATGCTTTCGGGATGCGGCAGCAACAAAATACCGGTGCCCGTTGAAGAAGCAGAAATAACTCAGGTCATCCAACAGATCGCGGAGGAAGAAGAGCCACAGCCTCCTCTTGATCAAAGCCCGTATAAAGAGGAAACCGCCGGGGAAAAGACAGAGGAGAAAGAACCGGAGCCTGTAGAAGAACCCTCGCAGGAAGAGGCCCCTCCCATATCAGCCCAGGATTCGGCCGAACAGCCTGTGGAGCAGGTGTCCGAGCCTGAACCGCAGCCTGTCATGGAAGCGGAGCCGATCCAGGCGGTGCCAACTCCTCCTGTCAACGCGGGAACAGTATTCGAAGGATATCACGTGACAGTCGAGGACTGGAACACCCCGGCTGACAGAGCCAGAGGGAAAGACTGGCCGATCACCACATGGTACTTCTTCTCCCAAAACGGCGAAATTCTCGGAAGCATCACCGGTGCAGCGATGGAGGCCATCATCAACAGATATCAGGTGCGTGATAATACAGGAGCAAATGTGCCTCCTGACGGGAGCAGTTGGGAAACATGGTTCGCCAAAGCATTCAATGAGTATCGTCAGATCAACACCCCAATAGAGGATACTTCCCCTGATGAGCCGATACAGCATGAGGTCGCATCCGAAAAGGCGGATAAAACCGAGCGGCCTTATACTGAACCTGAACCCAATAAGCCAAGTGAAGTGAACACGCTGCCCTCTGAAACCGAAGAAGCTGACGAGCCGGACTGCTATGAGTGGGCGCTCGAGGTCATTGAGCTGACCAATGCAGAAAGAGAAAAGAATGGTCTTCACACTCTTGAAATCGATGATGACCTCATGGAGCTGGCGCAGACTCGAGCCGAGGAAGTATCGGTCAAGTACAGCCATGAGCGTCCGGACGGGACCCGCGTAGTCAAGGAATATGGGTACGGCGAAAATGTCGGAGCAAAGTCAAGCCCCCAAAAACAGGTATCATCCTGGATGAGCTCAGAAGGCCATCGCACCAATATCCTTATCGACTGGTATGAATACATCGGAGTGGGATGCTATCACGCCGATGACGGTAGAACCTACTGGGTGCAGATATTCTCAAAGTAAAAGCACCTGAGCCTAAAGGCCGCTCTGCCAAAGCAGGCGGCTTTCTTTGCTATTTTAACTATTTTACAGGGCCGTCTTGCGAATGCAGCCGGTCTTTGGCATATATTTCTCACTGCTTCAAGCCTGTTTGCAGACGCAGGATGGTCCGGAAAGGACTATTGCAGATGAGAAACAACATGAAACGAATTCTCAGCTTGATCCTCTGCATCGCAATGCTGATGGGAGTGATGCCCACTTCGGCTTTTGCCGCTGAAATGGTAGATCCCTCTGACATGGTATCGGTGCAGGAGTATACTGACAGCGGCCCTGTCCCTGAAGATGGGCTTCAGGAAGCTGACGAAACAGTTCCTGATGATGGATCAGGCGAAGAAACAGAAACTGACGATGATGAAACGAGCGAGATCGTTTTGGATGACAGTTCCGAAGATGACACCGAGGAAGGATCGGGAGAACTGTCTGAAGATCCCCTTTCCTCCGGAACGGTTGGTGACATCGATACCGTAGATCAGGACGAGCCCGATCCGACTATCGGAATGTCCGGCGAGGAAGCAGAAGAGGAGCAGCATTGGCTCCAAAAGTATCAGGAATGGGCGCTTAGTCAGGAGGTCAGCACCTTTGCCATGCGCCGCTCTATTTCCACATTTGCCGCCCGTTCGACCGGCAGTTCCGCTGAGTTTGCATATATCAGATGGGGCAGCGGCGGAGAGGATGACAAAGTAAAGTTCAGCAATACTGCCTGGATCAACAGTCCCATACCCAAGATCTATTTGGATGGAGAGATCGCATTCTGCGGTGAATGGAATGGTGAAGAGCCTTCGGGCAGCTATATCCAGTCCGGCGAAGGCAGTGACAATGTTATCAAACAGATCCTTTCAAATTACGATCAGTCCGGTCAGAGCGACGCAGATTATGCCGCAGCTCAGATCGCTATCTGGGCACGGATCATGGGGACTGAGGTAGAATCTTTCGGAACATGCCCCGCCGATTCCTCGTGGGATGAGATCGTAAATGGCGATGCGGACTACAGCAACCTGAAATACAACTACATCGAATGGTCCGGCGGCACTCAGGATCTCATCACCTATAACACAGAGGAAGAACCCGATATCCCCGACCTTCCGGATATCCCTACCGAGGAGGAGTATCCCGCGGATGAATATGAGATCATCGTAGAGACTGACACGCAGACCGAAACAGAGGTCAGAAACCGCAAGACCTATGAGTATTCCGATGCCATCGGTCAGATCACCATCCGAAAGCATGACCAGGACGGTGAGAGCCTGGATGACGCGCTGTTTGATATCCGCGTCGATTTTACGGACGGCTCATATATCCTGGAAGAAAACTGGGAAGTGGATAATGGCGCCCGGCTCTTCACCTGGACTCATCCCGAAGATAATCACGATGATGCTACGGTGACCGTCACCGAGGTGCAGGCTCCGAGATATTATGAAATGGACCCCACTCCCCAGGTGGCGACGGTTTCTCCCACTTATACCCGTGTGACTCATGTGGAAACCTGGACGGTCACCATCGTCACCGAAACCACCAGTGCCACCGTCATTGAGATCGAATCGGGAGATGTTGTAGCGGAATCGGAGTCTTCCGCCAGTGCAGAGACTGAAAGCGACCCCCAGGTAGAGGAATTCAGCGACTTTGTTGAAGGTGACAGAGAAACCACCCTCACTTTCGTAAATACCCGCATCACCGGCAATATCGAGGTGCTTAAGCGCGACGCCAATACCGGTCAGCCTCTTGCCGGTGCTACTGTCCACCTTTGGGGCGAGGATCTGGGTGACGCAGAGGATGTCGACCTTACCAAAGTGACCGGCGCGGATGGCATTGCATACTTTAATGACCTCTACCCCGGCACCTATGTCATTCAGGAAAAATCCGCCCCGTTCGGCTACAATCTCAACGATGAGAAGCAGACCGTTGCCCTCCAGTCGGGTGAAACCATCCAAATGGAGATCCACAACTATAAAAAAGACGGCCTGACCATCAAGAAGGTAGACGTAGACGGCAATCCTCTTCCCGGCGCTACTTTTGAACTTCGCAGAGGTTCCGGTGAGGTGCTTCTCAGCGATACCACCGATGTAAACGGCACCATCTTCCGCGACCATCTCGTGGAAGGGCATTATGTGATCGAGGAGATCCAGGCGCCCTATACTCACCTCATCGGAGATGAGCCTATCAAGGAGATCTATATCTACGAATCGGACGATAACAAGCAGTATACCGTCACCTTCGTCAATCTGGAAAAGCCCAAGCTTTTGATCCAGAAGATCGACGCGGATACCGGCGAACCTCTTGCAGGTGCGGTATTCCGTGTTGCCGAGCGCGGCAGCAAGGAATATACCGACGTTACCACTGACAAAAACGGCGAAGCGTTGCTCGAAAACCTCAATGTGAACTGGTATGAGGTGACCGAGCTGCGTGCCCCTACCGGATATGTGACAGAAGACACTCATTACGATATCGAACTGGTAGCGCAGGAAACAGCGACGCTGGTCGTAAAGAACCGATCCAAGCCTAATCTGACCATTGAGAAGACTGACAGCGTTACCAAAGAGCCGCTTCAGGGCGTTGTGTTTGAGGTTGCCATCAAAAACGGAAAAAGTCTCGGCGAGTTTACCACCGATACCGAAGGCAGGATCGTCCTCTCCGACGTATCCCCCGGTGAAACCTATCTGATCACTGAGGTCAAGGCACTGGAAGGCTATCACATCGATGAAAAGACCAAGGAGATCACCCTTGATGAGAATGAGGATAAAGTAGTGCCTTTCACCAACACCCCTCAGAATCCCATTATCATCAAAAAGCTTGATGACATCACCGGTGATCCTATCGAGGATACCGTCTTTTCTGTCACCAAGGTAAATGGTGAGTTTGTTGGCGAATACACCACCGGCAAACATGGCTACGCCACCGTCGCAGGCATCGACCCCGGATTCTATGTGATCCGTGAGGTCAGGGCCAACAGCAAATATATCCTTTCCAACGAGGCAAAAACGGTGCAGCTTAAAGCTGATGAGCCTGCCATCGTGGAGTTTTATAACACTCCCAAGACAGGACTCCAGATCATCAAGACCGATATGGTCACCGGCAAGCCTCTGGAGGGAGTCAAGTTTACCGTGACCGAACTCAACGGCGCCATTATCGGCAATTATGAAACCGACAAGGACGGTCTTATCACCATTGAGGATCAGGAGGAAAAATGGGTGCGTGTAGTCGAAACACAGCCCCTGTCCGGCTACAAGCCCGATGCCGAACCTCGTGTGGTGGAACTGGTGGCAGGAAAGCTTACTCTCGTGGAATATGAAAACAAGCCTTACCCTGTGCTTGAGATCACCAAGGTGGATGCTGATACCTCAGAGCCTCTGAAGGGAGTAAAGCTGGGGGTATATGACAGCCGCAAGCGGGAGATCGGGACCTTCACCACCAATGCGGAAGGTAAGGTCGTCCTCACCGGCATGGATGGCGACCAGACGCTCTATGTAAAGGAGCTGGAAACTCTTGCAGGGTATCAGCTGAAGACCGATTTTATTGCAGCCAAGCTTGAGTGGGGCAAAAAGACATTGGTGGTCATCGAAAACGAGATCAAGCCTCTCTCGGTCACTGTCAAGAAGACCGGCAACCACGAAGTGATCTCCGGAGATATCATGCGCTATGACTTCTCCGATATCGCAAACACCAGTGAGATCATGCTCGATGAGTTCTATTGGCATGACGCGCTTCCCACCGACGCGGTGCGTCTCGGCCATGTGGAAACCGGTGTCTGGAGCCATACGCTCAAGTTCGATATCACCTATAAGACCAATAAGAGCCGCAGCTATGAGGCAGCGGAATCCGGGCTTTACTCCAATGTAAGCTACGATATTGACCTTTCTGCTGAGGCACTTGATCTTCGCCGTGGAGAGTATGTCACTGACATCAGGTTTGAGTTTGAAGATGTTCCCGCGGGATTCCATGACATTACCGGCCCATCCATTTATGTGACCACTATGGCAGATCTGACTACAGGTTACCGTATCATCAACCGCACCGATGTAGGCGGCTGCAAGAACGATACGTGGGCAGTAGATAAGGATACCTGGATCACCGTGGTATGGGCGAAAGAACGCGGCTGTCTTCCCAAGACAGGTGTATGAATATCAGATCCGAGGAGGTATCCATGTGCCTATCGTGCGTAATATTTTAAGAGTCCAGGGCGGCGGAGCAAAATCTGCCGCCCTCTTCGATTTTGTTGCCAACCGCAAACTTGGACGCGGAAGCATTGACCTTAACCGCATCACACCCATGCCTCCCTGGGTCTTTCGACAGCCGACCAATCAGGCGCTTCTCAAAAAGTATGGTGAGGAAAACTGTTCCCGAGGATGGTGCCTTGCCAACTGGGGAACTTCACAAAATGTTCTGCGCCCTGAACGGTCCGCCCGTAAATACGATGGCGGTGATGCCATTGTATTTGATACCGAGGACAGCGATGTGCGGGAACTCATCCGAAAGCTCTCCCTTGTCTTCAAAGACCTGTATATCGACTATCTTTGGGCAAGCGAGGATATCGGAGTCAATATGGGCTCGGTGCAGTATCGGGATGGCGAGGCTCTCATCGAATTCATCCCAACACCCGGAACAAGAGCAGCAATAGAACGCTCGTTGGATATCCTGGGTGCCAGAGCCGCTGATTACGGGCTCATTTATGACCCGTCAGCAGGCAACTATGTCTACAGAGGAGGTAATGCCAATGGATAGGAAACGTAAGCAGATACACCAGGGCGGCATCCCTGTCGGATTCTTCGAGAGAGGGTCTGCCATTATGGATATCGAATTCTTTGGGTGTGCTGCCGGCCGGGAACTGACTCGCGCCGGCATCCCTGTTTTATGGAGAAGCGGAGTAGCAAACCTGTTAAAGATCGAAGCAGAAGGAAAAAAGAACAAGGGTAAACACATCCGAGTCTATCAGCTGAACTCCGGCGCTGCACCCGATAAGAAGTTCGTGCCTTATAAAAGAATCTGCGAACTACATGGAGGCGTGGATCGCGCCGACTATCATCTTGTCTTTGACGGCAGGATCGATTTCACAGATATGGACAGCCTCTATGGAGTTCTGGGTGTCGATCCTCTGCCCGATGGATTTGTCGGCAGACGGCTCTCTATGTCCGATGTGGTCGAGATCATCGGACAGGAGGATTCTCCGCTCTACTACGTAGATCCTGAAGAGTATATTTTGATCCAATGGAAGGAGTAAGACAATGAAAAAGAATCAGACCAATACCGTTGTAAAAACCGAAGATAACAGCATCATCCTGCCTGTAGAGATGCGTATGCGCTCCCTTGGCGATGGAGAACGAAGTCTTGCCACCCTCTCCGCGACCATCGGAGGAGCATTTGCCATTCGCGGCATCAGACTGCAGGAAGGCAAAAACGGTCCTTTCCTGAGCTTCCCCAGCTATAAAGGTCAGAACGGGTATGTGGGTATCTGCTTTCCTGTGACCTCTGAACTTCGCCAGCGCATGACCGACCAGGCGGTGGAAGCTTATCATCAGGCTCTCGCACAGCACCAGATGCAGGGACATCAGCAGGATGAAAATGCAGTGGATAACGCTGACATGGAGCAGGAGCCTGAGATGGGGATGCAGATGGGTTAAATAAAGGAGGATGCTCATGAACATGAAGAAACTTATCGCAATGCTCTGCGCAGTGGTACTGATGGCAGCAATGTCGGTCCCGGCATTTGCCGCTCCGACCGGAGATGTATCTGGCGTCATTGAACAGACATGGCTTGCTGCCGCAGGACAGATCAAGACCGTGGTCAACAGTGTTGTATTTCCCGCGCTGGACATGATCCTCGTGATCCTGCTGTTCGTAAAAATCGGGTCAGCCTATATGGATTACCGTGAGCGTGGCCGGATCGAGTGGGCTCCTGTTGCCATCATCTTTGCGGGACTCATTTTCTCCCTGCTGGCTCCCCAGCATATTTGGGGTGTCCTTGGGATCTGACGGAGGTCTTAAATGAAAACGACATTTGAAAAAGAGCTTCGCAAACTGTTTGGTCAGGATGATCTGCTATATAACACAAAGTATGTCGGTCGAAACTGTTACGGAAGCCTGGACAGCGACCTTAAGGTAAAGGTGGAATTTATGACCACCCGTATCTCAAACCAATTTGATGCTGTGAAGATCTCCGTTATCAACCGTGTGGAGGGTGTTGTTGATACAGCCCTTCTGCGGCTGGATGAACTGTGGGGGATCAAAAGAGGTGCCCATACGGAGATATCTCCGCATCTTTGGAAGCATGGCAGCGATCTCGCATGGTATGGATATCAGCCGACGCCTGCCGACTTTGAGCTTCTCTCAGATAAGATCAACGACTATCTTGAGGTTTTCAGAGATCCTGAACAGACAGAAGAATGGACTCAAACTATGTGACCTGACAGGAGGTGAAGCCCCGTGTTCATATGGGATTTTGTGGCTGACACTGTTCTTGGTCAGGTCTTTGACTGGATATATGCCAAAATAGTCGAGTTCATGGGAGAGTTTTTCTCGATGATGAACGGCATGGGAACAGAGTTATTTGAGTTCATATGGGTACAAGCCATTGTGGAATTCTTCTCGCACTTTGCATGGGCACTCTATCTTGTCGGATTGGTAGTAGCCGTATTCGAAACGGCAATTGAGTATCAGTCCGGAAGGGCCGGAGGTGTCCGTGACCTTGCAATGGGAGCGATACGCGGCTTCTTTGCAGTCAGCCTGTTTACGACTGTACCGGTAGAGCTCTATAAACTGTGCGTCGATCTTCAGGCAAGTCTATCGCAAGATATAACCGGCGTTTCCAATGTCGACGGCATCAGCAGTTTTACGAGATCCGCAATGAGTGCCCTTAACGGATACGGTGTTTTTATTTCTCTGTTCCTGCTGATACTCATGGGCTATTCCGTTATCAAAGTATTCTTCGCCAATCTGAAAAGAGGCGGTATCCTTCTTATTCAGATCGCAGTTGGCAGCCTGTATATGTTCAGTGTCGCGCGTGGATTTATGGAAGGATTCTATTCATGGTGCAAGCAGGTCGCAGGTCTTTGCCTGACTACCTTTCTGCAAAGTACCATACTGATCGCGGGACTTATGGTATGGAATCAGAACATGCTGCTCGGATGCGGCCTGATGCTTTGCGCGGGAGAAGTCCCAAGGGTCGCTCAACAGTTCGGCCTCGATACAACGACCAGAGCCAACGTGATGTCTGCTATCTATGCGACACAAACGGTTGTCAACCTTTCACGCAACCTCGTCTCGGCAGTTGCGAAATGACAGGAGGTATGTTTTTGAAACTTGTATATATAGCCTCCCCTTACGCGGGAGATATTGAAAACAATGTTGAAGCGGCAAAGGAATACTGCCTTGCCGCTATGGAGGAAGGGGTCACGCCTGTGGCCCCTCATCTGTTATACCCACAGTTCCTTGATGACAGTGATCCCATCCAAAGAAACCTTGGTACTCACGCCGGATTGGAGCTCCTGACGCGGTGCGATGAGCTCTGGGTCTGCGGTTCGGAGATCTCTCCCGGTATGAAAAGAGAGATCCACTTCGCTGAAGCCCTGGGTCTTCCAGTCAGGCACTTCGAACCCGTTCATCAAATGGAGCAGGCGATGACATTATGACGCTCGGCAGCTTGTTCGACGGTATCGGTGGTTTTCCTCTGGCAGCATCACGATACGGCATCACGCCTGTCTGGGCAAGTGAGATCGAAGCGTTTCCCATTGAAGTGACCAAACATCACTTCCCCGATATGGTACATTTCGGGGACATCACAAAACTGGATGGAGCGAAGCTGCCGCCTGTAGATATTATCTGCGGCGGCAGTCCCTGTCAGGATCTGTCTGTGGCCGGAGCAAGAGCCGGATTAGCCGGAGAACGCTCCGGTCTTTTTATGGAACAGATCAGGATCGTTAAGGAGATGAGAAATGAAGATATACGAAACGGAAGAACAGCTCAGTTTGTTCGACCTCGGTTCATGGTCTGGGAAAACGTCCCCGGAGCATTTTCGAGCGGAAACCCAAAGGGCGAAGACTTCAGGATCGTCATCGAAGAGATCATCCGAATTAGTTTCGATTCCGTTTCTGTCACTCGATTTGACACCGGGAGCTGGAAACCTGCTGGGAGAATCATACTGGGAACTTCTTTCTCCCTGGCGTGGAGAGTCTTTGATACTCAATACTGGCCCCGCACCCCGCAACGCAGAAGACGTATATTCCTTGTCGCAGATTTTGCAGGACGAAGTGCCCCTAAAATACTATTTATCCCCGAAAGCCTGCCTGGGTATCCTGAGACGTGCAAAGGAGAGGGGCAAGGAACTTCCGCACCAACTGAAATATGCATTGATGATACAGGCGGGTATCATGCAGCCAATACCATCATTATCGAAGGAATTAAAGGCTTATCATATCAATCAGAGGGATGAAGGGATCGATCTGCATGGTGTGTCTGGCGCTCTCATGGCGACCAACAACATGCAGATGCAGACCTTTGTTACAGGAGATCCGGTAGCCTTTGCTGCCAATCAAAGAGATGAGGTCAGGGATCTGCACGATGTCGCAGGAGCTTTGTCTGCTCAACCGGGCATGAAACAGCAGACATTTATTGCTGCCGGCTTCTGTGCAGGAGCCTCGCCAACTGCAGGAGGTGTTGGATGGCAGCAAGAATGCGCTCCAACTCTCAAAGCCGGTGAAAGCGGTACAAATATGGTGCCGAGCGTTCTCTGCCTTAACGATCAGGGTGGTCAGCGGATGGATGTGTCCCAAAACATTACAGGAACGCTCCGTGCCCAGATGGACGGGCATCCCCCAATGGTTTACGAGAATCATGGGATCGATTCCAGATATACCGGTCCGCTTTCGGTTGCTCCGACCATGTCTGCCCGATATGGGACCGGAGGAAACAATGTCCCCCTTGTGGAGCAGGAACCGGTCTATTGCATTGTGGGCAACACCATAGACCGTCAGCCGCAAAACGGAGGCAATGGCTGCGGGTGGCAAGAGAACATCGCATATACCCTCACGGCAACGGATCATCATGCGGTCTTCAGCCGTCAGCGAGTGGATGTGTTCAGGGACGATAATATTGCCAGTACTCAAAGCGCAAGACAGCACAAGGATGCGACCGATCTGGTTTGGCAGCAAGCGGTGTATGGACAGACCCAGTTTGGGAACTACTCGGAAGGCTGTTCAACGCTTCGTGCGCAAGGTGGAGATAACGGAGGCGGCAGCGAGAATCTGGTCACCGGTGGTTCGCTGTCTTCGACACTGCTGATCCGAAGGTTGACACCGTTGGAATGCGAACGCCTTCAGGGATTTCCCGATGGCTGGACTGATATCCCAGGTGCCTCTGACGCTGCACGGTATAAGGCGCTTGGCAACTCGGTTGCGATTCCCTGTGTCGAGTATATCATGCATGGGATCGCTCTGGTACTGAGCTGCTGAAAATGTAGTGGAAAACGCGAAAATGTAATAGCGGTGTCATTGTACAACTGCCGCACACCTCATTGCTTATGCTTCGTATTTCATCAAAATCTTCGTTGCTTCTGGTGAATAGCTTTCATCCAAGGTTTCGAGTATGCTTGCTTTACCATCAGACAGAGGAAGGAGAAAAAGTCATGGGAAAGCTTACGGTAAATATCCCGGAAGAGATGCACCAGAAGGTTCGTGATGAAGTGGCCTCGGATGATAACCTTACAACAAGCATGGTCATCTATCGAGCCATCGAAGCATACTACAACAGAAAGGAAAGCAAAGCTATGAACGAAAACACCAAAACACTCGCACTGCAGATCTCGGAGGAACTGTTCGACCGGATGCAAGATTATCTTGCATCCGAGCGTCAACGCACCGGCAAAAAACTGACACAGAAAGCCTTTATAATCAACCTGATCGAAAAGGCTCTCGATGAGTGGCAGCAAACTATGGATAGAGCAGATGAAGAATAAGACCAGGCAGAAGGCCTCGTGTGATGCGGGGCCTTCTGCTTTGCTTTTGGAGGTAAAATATCATGTACATCTATCCCGATAACCTGAAAGCTGCTCCGACATTCTGGTTATGGCGGCTCAAGGACATAACCATCGGAGGTCTGCTTGCTGTATTGGGCGCCGTTACCTTTGTCTATGCCGGTTCGCTTTTGGCAGCGGCGGTCGCAGGCGCCTATCTCTTTTTGACCATTAGATTCGATGACGCCTGTATTCTGGACTTCATCAAAAAGGCGGTCATCTTTTTTATAGGCAAGCCCCAGCTCTACCGTTGGGGTAGTCACTATTCATCTCAGGAGGTGAGTGATCATCAGAAAAACAACACTGCACAAAGAAAAAAAGTTTCTCGCAAGAGGAAAGTCGACCCGCGATCTAATGAACGTCAAGGCTATCACCGAAAACAGTATCCTGACACTAAAAGGAGATGAAATCGTCCTCCTGCTGATCCAGCCGACTAATGTGTCAGTCCTTTCGAGAGATGGCTTGTGGGCAAGGATCAATGCTCTGCTCAATGTGATGACCGGCTCTACAGATTTTGCGAACGTTGAATTCCTCTGCCTGAACTCAAGAGAGAGCTTTGAGAATAACAAACGGTATATCATGGACAGGATCTCTCATGAGGATAATGCTCAGATCCGGTGGCTTCTTGAACAGGATCTGCGGCATCTCGATGAAATCCAGAGCCGTACCGCATCCGCCAGAGAATTTATGCTTGTGGTGCGCCCAAAGAAAAGCCGGCGTGAAATGTATCCTTATCTCACCAGCCTTGAAAAAACGATCCGTGAGCATCAATTCACCGTTTGTCATGCCGGGTATGATGACATCAAAAGGATACTTGCTGTTTATTTCGCTTCCGATGTGGTCAGCGAGGGCTACGAAGATTTTGACGGTCAGCGGTGGCTTCTCAGAAACGGGCAGAGTGATTATAAGGCTGCAAGCGTCATGGAAGAGGAAAAAGTGCTACAAACCTTTCTTGACCTTATCGCGCCGACTGCAGTGAAATTTGATGTCGACCATTATATTATGGGCAACACATGGAGATGCGTTTGGGCGATTCGCAAGTATCCGACCACCACTGAAGAACAGGCGCTCTTGCAAAGGCTTGGGGAGAAAGCCGGAGTATCACTGCACATCTATACACGCAGAGTAGCTCCGGCCGAAAAGGACCGTATCCTTAATGCCGCAGATAAAGCCAACAGATACAAAAGCGGAAGCAGTGATATCCAGCAGGTGGTGGAGGCCCAGAGCAATCTGGAGGACTACACTGCAATGATGAAAGCGGCCCACAAAAACAGTGAATGGTACTATCATACAGCCGTCTACATTGAACTCATTGCGAAAGATGAACAGGAATTCGGCGAGCTGCGCAATAGCGTCGAATCGGAATTGAGTCGTGCAAAGATCGTGGTGGATAAACTGTTCCTATGTCAGCAGGAAGGTTTCCTCTCTGTCATGCCGTCAGGGTACAATGCCTTTGGTGAACAGTTCGAGAGGATGCTGCCGGTCACCAGCGTGGCAAATCTTTTCCCATTTGCTTACACAGGTAAAACGGACAGCCAGGGATTCTATATCGGGTATGATAAATACGGCAGTTCCATCATAGTTGACCTTGACCGTCGTGCCGAAGACAAATCTACTGCCAATACGTTGATCCTTGGCAGCTCCGGCAAAGGCAAGAGTCATCTGCTGAAAATGCTTCTGCTCAATACGCTGGAGGGTGGCAAGAAACTGATCTGCCTGGATGTTGAGGGCGAGTATGAATACATGACGCGCAAAGCCGGAGGTGCCTACATCGATACCACAGACGGAGAATTCAAGATCAATCCTCTTGAGCCAAGGATGTGGAATATAGGCAATGATGAGGAGGATCTTGACGCACCCCCTGCCTTTAGAGCATCGACGCTTCTCTCTCAGCACATCTCCTTCCTGCGCGACTTCTTTCGCAGCTACAAGTCGTTCACAGATGCAGAGATCGATACCATTGAGATCATGCTCGGCAGACTTTACAGCAACTGGGGCATCAATGATGAGACGGAACTTCATAAGCTGTCCTCAAAGGATTATCCTATACTGTCGGATCTGTATGCCTTTATGGAATCAGAATTTCAACTGCTGAAAACAGAGAAAGAAAATGATGAGCTTTATACCGCAGAACTGCTTCGCACTGCAATGCTGGGGCTGAACTCCATGTGTGTTGGTGCTGATTCAAAGTTTTTTAATGGGCACACCAATGTCAGCACCAACCGGTTCATTACATTTGGTGTTCGCAACCTGATGGAGATCGGCGAAAACGTGCGGAATGCAATGCTCTTCAATATCCTCTCCTATATCAGTCATGCTCTAATCTTTGGCGGAAACACCGCTGCCGTGTTCGAGGAATTACATGTGTTCCTGTCTAATATCATGGCGATAAGTTACATCCGTAACGCAATGAAGAGGGTGCGAAAGAGGAACAGCATGATCGTATTGGCAAGCCAGAATATTGAGGATTTCCTGCTGCCGGGTGTTGCCGAAATGACCAAGCCGCTCTTCTCTATCCCCACCCACCACTTTCTGTTTCATCCAGGTACCATAGACAAAAAGGACTACATGAATGCTCTGCAGCTTGAAGAAACCGAGTATCAACTGATCCTTGCCTGTCAGACCGGTACCTGCCTCTACAAATGCGGCAGCGAACGATACAATCTTGTGGTCAGAACTCCGGAACACAAGCTCATGTTCTATGGAAAAGGTGGAGGCCGATGACTTGAAAAATGATGTCGGCAGCGGTACAATGATTAGGATTTGGAGGTTAACTCATGATTTATAAATGCTTGCGTGATAATTGTGGATTCCTTTTCTCTCGTGCTGGAGAACCGGAAGCATGTCCTGACTGTGGCAGCAGAGCCATTCAGTTGGCAGATGAGGCAGAACAGCGGGAGTTCGAAAACCGCAATAAAATATTGGATGATGATCCAGAGAAAGAATAAGAGCGTCGGAAGCCCGGCGCTCTTTTCACTTGGAGGTGAAAGCATATCGCAAATCCTGCACTCATAAAAGCTGCTGTGGCTCTTGCAACGGATAAACGCACATGGAAAGCGCTTGCAGTGATCGTCGCGGCAATAGCAACACCACTCATACTGATAGTGCTTATGATTTGCTCTCTGCTGTATGGTACAGCAAGCCATAACAATGCCGCAGTAGACTATACCTTCAACGGCGGTATGCTGCCGATCACTATGCCCGGTGAGTATAAGACCTATATCACAGAAATGCGTTCCTGCTTCTCTTCTCTGGACAGCGCGATAGCCGCTGTGGAAAGCGAAATGGAAGATGGCGACAGTCTTGATTCAGTAAGAGTCAAGGCTGTTTTTTATGCGATTTATTTCGGCTCTGACAACCTGAGACTGCGTTCTGCGGCTGCCATTGATTTTGTGGATTGCTTTGTCACCTACGAGGAACGAACAAGGACTGTGACCGATACAGACGAAGACGGCAACGAAATAGAGGTCGAAGAGAAATATATCGTTGCAGTACCCATTGATGATCTGCCCACCATATACCGAAATGTTGGCGATCATGCTGGGCGGCAGCTCACCTCGGATGATACGGCAAACATCACAGAGATCTATCTGCGTGTGATCTATGACAACTTCGATTTGGGAGCCGACATGTCTTTGGATGGCGGCAACGGTACGCATGAGCTGATAGCTGAAATGATAAAAGGCTCTGACGTCGACCCATCACCGGGTGGCTTCATCAGTCCCATCTCCGGAAGCTGGCAGGATAACGTCACTTCTGAATTTGGTTACAGGCAAGATCCCACCGGCTCCGGAATGGAAGGTCATACCGGTCTGGATATTGGAGTTGCAGTCGGAACTCCGATTCGGGCTGTCAAAGATGGCAAGGTATTGTTCGTTCGATATAAGCAAACAGGATACGGATATCATGTTGCCATCGATCATGGTGGAGGTTTGGTCACGCTGTACGCGCACTGCTCTGAAATACTGGTGACAGAAGGAGAAAAAGTAAAGGCCGGCGATGCCATCGCCAAAAGCGGAAACACAGGCCGGAGCACCGGCCCGCATCTTCACCTGGAAGTGATCCAGAATGGCGTCCCGCAAAACCCACGAAACTATTTATAGAAAGGCGGATGAGGTATGGAGTATGAGATCTATTGGGATGACCTGAAACCGGAAGTGCAAAAAGAACTGTTAGAACTGATGGGCGATAACGGTAATTTTGATGTAGCTCCTGTTGCAACGGTCACGATTGGAATATCGGATCGCAGTCAAGAAGAAATAAACACAGAAATAAAAATGTGAGGTGCTTAATATGAGGATCTTGAAAGTTGAATCCGGTGATATCCCATACGAAAAGGATATCCCAAATGAGCTCTCCTGCATTCAGGAGGAGGTCGGCGGAGGTCTATTCCAGCCGGTCTATATCGGAAAGAACGTTATCCTCTGCTGTAATGAGGAAGGCAAACTCAACGGGATGCAGCCCAACCGTTGGCTCGGAGATGAAGATATCATCTGCGGGCCATTTTTTCTTGTTGGTGATGACGGAGAAGGTGATTTCACCTCTCTGACCGATGAGCAGGTTGCAGCATGCATGGAGGTGTTCGGTGAGCCTCAACAGTTTACAGGCGAAGAAGAACAGCTGGAGCCTTATGTTGAGTTCTACACTCTGTAAGTGAGGTGACACCATGCAAAAAGTAGATATTCCTCTTTCCATTGAGAGTGATAAGATGGAAGCCCTTGAATTCTTTCTCAAAAAAGAAAACACATCTGTAAAATCACAGATGGATAAATCGCTGAAGGAATTATATGAACGGTCGGTTCCCGAAGCCGTCCGTGAATATCTCGACAGCAAAGTTGCGGCAGCCAGACCCAAGCGCTCCGCCCGATCTTTGCCGAAATCAAAAGAAATGGAACAGAAAGAAAAAGAAGGAGTAATAGTGCATGAGGAGCCGTGATATTACCCTGTGGCTGGATGAACGGTGGTATGCCGCGTTGGAAAAGTATCTACCGGGCGGCAGCGTGGAGGACGCTCTCAACGAGTACCTCGACCAGCTCATCAACCAACTGCCCGAAAATGTGTATTACCGGATCAGCACAGAGATCCAACAGGAGGATCTGGCAGAGGCGCGGAAGCGCGAGGCTGAAACAAAGTATGCAGTGTTCCGTATCGCCGAGCATGGCAGGGTGCAGTATGTTCAGGTCGACAGTGGGCTGGAATTTCTCGACGCCGCCCGCTTGCTGCGATCCTACCTTCGCGATGAGCGCGGCGCAGATGAGTTCCAGCAGATGCTACACCGGGCACAGGAGATCACGCCATCAGAGTTTAACCGGATGACTAATCTGCGGATGGAGAACTCCGGCAAGGTCACCGGCGCGTTTATGCTGGACTTTGACCGGCAGCAGATCTCCGCCCTGCACATCATGGACGGCTGGCAGGTGTTTCGGATGCGTGATGTGTCTACTGCCGTCTATCACGCCGACCGGACAAATGAACCTTTCTCTGAAAGACGTTGGTACATCTTCCTCGACAGGCTGGACGGCAAAGCGCTGACGGCAGAAACTGTTCATCAGGTCAACTATCTGGAAGGTCCCCAACGCCTTCGCCCGGAGGAGATCCGGTTTGAGGATGAGATCCAGTGGAACGAGAATCTTCTGGAATTCTATGTTCCCGTCTACTTTGACCCTGACAAGGTGTTCGGAACAGAGATCGCCACATCGGGACGGGATGACTATGTCAATGTTTACGCCAACTACGATCTGGAAGCGCAGAGCGTCTGCGATGAGCTGACAGTGATCCTCTATCGCAGCGATGGCAGCGAGAATGAGTTTCGGTACAGGCTGACGTCGGAGGAGCAGGAGCTGTTCCGTGAAAAGATGGACGCCTATACTTCGCAGACTGCTGATATGACGCTGGCTGAGTGGCATGAAGAGTATCTGTCGGAGCAGCAGGCGCAGCAAAACCACTTCCAGCAGATGTAGAAACGCTGTTCCGACAGTGTCGCCCTGTGTGCCCCGCTTCGGGATGGATGGCATCCCTGCCCCAAAGCAAAACAAAAACGCGGCGCAGGCGATTTTTGAGCCGATTTGCGCGCCCTAAATGGCAGCATCTCCACTGCTCCTGGTTCGCACTGAAAACCGCAAAGGATGGAGGTGAACCCAGGGGTCGAAAATCGTGCTGGATAAAGGCAGGTGGTCGCTTTAGCGACCTCTGCCGATTCACATCGCCCCGCAATGCGGGTCGAAGGCGTTTTCCATAGGTGGTCGCTTTTTGGAAATTTTGCTGTGATGGGTGGCCGCAACGGAAATATATCGGCATAAAACCGCCTGTTTAAGCCGTTTTCACAGGTGAACGTCATAGGTGGTTATCGAGGATTTGGAGGTTATACGATTTGAGCAATAAAATTCAGAATATGGTGGAGACATCAACACAAGAAGAAATCAAAACAAGATTCACAACTTGGCTGTACCCTTCTACCGTTCAAACGATAGATAAAATAATGTCGTTGGATAACTGCAAAAGCCGAAGTGAGTTTTTGGAGAAAGCAGCTTTGTTCTATGCGGGGTACGTTGCCGGCAAGGATGCTGCATCTTTTCTGCCGACTGCTTTGGTATCAGCACTGCGCGCAACTGTGACAGAAAGTGAAAAGCATATTTGCAGAATGCTTTTCAAGTTGACTGTAGAACTCGACATGATGATGAATGTACTGGCCGCCGGACTGTCACTTCGAACTGATACACTGCACGATCTTCGTGATAAATGCGTTCGTGAGGTTAGTCGCACCAATGGGCAGATCTATTTCAAAGATGCTGTAGAGTTTCAAAACGGAAAATGAGGTGAGAATAGATGCCACGGCTCATTTTCAAATGTCCGTATATCAAAGGCGGAGAGGATAATTCTTCCCATCTCGACAATTATGTTCGGTACATCTCTACGCGGGAAGGTGTTGATAAGAATATCAGACATGACAATTCTCTACCGGCCACTGCAGGGCAGCAAGAGATGATACAAAAGATCATAAAAGACTTTCCTCTGAGTCGTGGCATGTTTGAATATTCAGATTATATGGATGCACCTATCCGTGCAAATGCTTCTGAGTTCATATCACGTGCTCTGGAGGATAACTACGATAGCATTGACAAGCGTGAAAACTATGTGCAGTATATTGCACAGCGGCCTCACGTCCAGCAAGTGGGTAGCCATGGCCTATTCTCCGGAACCGATGACAGCATCATCCTCACACGCACTGCTCAAGAGGTAGCTCATCATACAGGCAACGTATGGCTTCCGATTTTTTCTTTACGGCGCGAGGATGCTCGGCGTCTTGGATATGACAACGCTGATGCATGGAAAACTTTTCTCACGGCACATATTCCACAGATGGCTGCGGCTATGAAGATCCCGTTAGAAAATTTTCGGTGGTACGCTGCCTTCCACGATGAAGGACATCACCCTCACGTGCATATGGTCTGCTATAGCACAGATTCACGCAAAGGATATCTTACCCGTGAGGGAATACAAAAGATTCGCTCAGAGTTTGCTCGAGATATCTTTCGAAATGAACTGACGCAGATTTATGCACAGCAGACCGAACGCAGAAATGAGCTGAGAGATATCACAAAAGAACGATTGAAGGAAACCATCGAGCAAATTCAAAAGGGCACATTGCGTGATCCTCATGTCGGAGAATTGATGGAAGAGCTGTCAGAAAAGCTTTCCAATCTGTCCGGGCGCAAACAGTATGGATATCTGAAAAAACCCATGAAAGAACTGGTAGATCAGATCGTTGATGAGATAGAAAAAGATCCGAAGGTGCAAAAAGCATATTCCCTGTGGTATGAGCTGCGTGAAGAAGTGCTTCGCACCTACAAAGATGATATGCCTAAACGCATTCCGCTTTCTCAGCAGCCTGAATTCAAAAGCATCAAAAACATCATCATTGAAGAAGCCGTGCGCCTGGGTGACCTGTCTTCTCTCTTCTGTGATGATACTGATCCGGAGGAAGCTGATGAGTTACCCGATGCATTTTATGCGGAACGCTCCTACCGGTCAGCAAATGATAAACAATCTATCTGGAAGCAGGCAGAAGAATATAACAGGTGCAAAAAGCTGCTCCACGACGGCGATACGCCACCGGAAGAAAAACTGGCTGCACTGTCAAAACTGGAAAAACTCTATGATGATGGTTTTACTGTTGCCGCGCATCTGTTGGGTAAGGTATATCGAGATGGTATTCTTGCATCTCCCGATACAGGTACGGCTGAATGGTGGTTTAAAAAACCAGCTGCGTTGGGAAATGATTACTCCCAATATGCGCTCGGAAAACTGCTTGAAGATCAGAAGAGATATGAAGAAGCGGTAGAGTGGCTGACAAAAGCGTCTGAGCAAAATAACCGCTATGCACAATACCGGCTTGGAAAACTGCTGATCAAAGGAGATGACGTCCCCAAAGATGTCGCGCAAGGAGTTCTCTACCTTATAGCTTCAGCTCGTCAGGGGAATCAGTATGCCCAGTATGCTCTGGGCAAGCTTTATCTCTTGGGAAAGGATCTGCCTGGAAATCGAGAAGCTGCGGTTCTATGGCTTACGATGTCTGCGAGCCAAGGAAACGAATATGCACAATATCTTTTACAGCATATAGACGACTGGAGGAATGCCGCGATATCACAAGGCATTGGGCGCCTGCTGCATCATCTGGGCAATCTGTTCAGAGAACAGCGTGATAAGTATTCTCCTAATTCTCATCAAATCGTAGAACGAAAGGTCAGACAGAAAGAGCAGGAAAAGAAACGAGCGCTTGGCATCAAGTCAGAAGGACAAATACAGCGATACTAAGACGAAAGGAGTGGTCACTTGGGAGGGATCATATATTACGGAAAATACACCAAAGACCAGGTCGAGAGAGCCAATCAGATCGATCTGGAGGAACTGCTGCGCTGTAATGGTGAAAAACTGGTGCGCTCCGGCAGAGAGATGCGTTTGGAGAGCGACCACAGTGTTACAGTCAAAGGCAATCGATGGTACGATCATGCTACTGAGCAGGGCGGTTATGCTCTCAGCTTTGTCCGGCAGCACTACAATATGAACTTCACAGAAGCGATGAAAATGCTTCTCGGTGAAGATGGGCAGGTCGCTTTGCCGATGGCAAAGGAGAAACCCAAGGTGGAGCCAAAGCCATTCGTTCTGCCTGAATCAGCAGGTGCCATGCGCAGAGTTTACGGTTATCTGTTAGGGCATAGGAAGATCGATAGAGAAGTCCTCACCGAGTTCGCAAGGTCAAGACTTATCTATGAAGATACGCCGTATCACAATGCCGTCTTTGTTGGCATCGATGAGAACGGCATCCCCCGTCATGCTCATAAGCGAAGTACCAACAGCGACGGAAAGGTATTCCGCATCAATATCGAAGGCAGCGATCCCGCTCACAGCTTTCACTGGAAAGGCTCGAGCGGGACTCTTTTTGTCTTCGAGGCCCCAATAGATATGCTTTCCTATATCTCGATGAATCGGGAGAACTGGCAGCAACACAGCTATGTTGCACTCTGTGGAGTAGCTGAACATGCCATGCTCAAACGGTTAGAGGTAGAGTGGGACATCTTCGAAGTATGTCTCTGCCTTGACAATGATGAAGCCGGGCAGCTGGCGACTGAACGCTTAACTGCCCGGCTGAATGAATTGGGTGGATATGATGTCGAGCGTCTCTGCCCTAAGAGGAAAGATTGGAACGATGATCTGAAAGCAGAAGCTATGCGAAATTTTGAATTAGACCAGAGAGGTGGTATGTGTCTTGCCCTTTGAATATGTTACAAGCTGGCCGTTGGTCATATCCGTCGCTCTTGTTATGGGCGCATTTATTTCGATAGCGTTCCTTTCAAACCGTGGTTCGCTCAACGGGTTCAAAGCCAGACAGGTTGGTGATGGACAACATGGAACAGCGAGATGGGCTACAAAAAAAGAAATAAGCAAGGAGTATCTTGCCGTCCCATTTCTTCCTCAGCTTTGGAGAAAAGGTAAAAAGCGTCCGAAGAAACAGGGGCTTGTAGTTGGCTCGATAACCAGCCATCTCCCCAGCCGTCCAAAGACCACGGCTCTCGTTGATGCAGGCGATGTTCACTGCCTCATGATCGGTGCGTCCGGTGTAGGTAAGACAGCCTACTATCTGTACCCTAATCTCGAATATGCCTGTGCTTCGGGCATTTCGTTCCTTACGACCGATACCAAAGGCGACGTCTATCGTAACTACGGGACCATTGCTAAGAAATATTATGGCTACGATGTTTCTGTGATCGACTTAAGAAACCCTACCCGAAGTGACGGTGCAAATATGCTCCACCTGATTTCGAAATATGCTGATAAGTACCACAACGACCCCAAGGATCTTAGAGCCAGGGCGAAGATGGAAAAGTACGCTAAGATCTGTGCAAAGACGATCATTCAGGCAGGTGGCGAAAGCAACTATGGCCAAAACGCTTATTTTTATGATGCGGCGGAAGGTCTTTTGGCGTCCATCATGATGCTGATCGCAGAGTTCTGTCCTCCGAACGAGCGGCATATCGTTTCGGTCTTCAAATTGCTGCAAGACCTCCTGGCTCCAAGCAGAGTCAAGGGCAAGAACCAGTTCCAGATGTTGATGGAGCGGTTGCCACCTGAGCATAAAGCAAGGTGGATGGCCGGAGCTGCGCTCAATACAAGTGAACAGGCGATGCTCTCTGTTCTCTCTACGGCCATGAGCCGTCTGAATGCCTTCCTCGATTCAGAACTGGAGCAGCTCCTCTGCTTTGACAGTGCCATTGATGCAGAGCAGTTTTGCAAAAAGAAGTCCGCGCTGTTTATCGTCATGCCGGAAGAAGATCCGACAGCATATTTTCTTGTGAGTCTTATAATCCAACAGCTTTATCGTGAGCTGATGACGGTTGCCGACGAGCATGGCGGTAGACTCCCCCGACGTGTGGTCTTCTTCGCGGATGAGTTTGGAACGCTGCCCAAGCTGGAAGGTGCTGAGATGTTGTTCTCCGCGGCGAGATCAAGACGGCTCAGTATCGTAGCCATTGTGCAGGGCCTGATTCAGCTTGAGAAAAATTACGGTAAGGAAGGCGCCCAGGTGATTCGCGACAACTGTCAGCTGACCATCTTTGGTGGATTTGCTCCCGGAAGCGATACGGCGGAAACTCTATCAGACAATCTTGGAAAGCAAACAGTACTCTCCGGCTCTATTAATAGGGGTAAAGACTATCCGTCCCAGACTTATCAGATGATGGGAAGACCACTCATGACTCCTGACGAGCTTAAGAGTATGCCCAGAGGAAGTTTCATAACGATGAAAACAGGCATGCATCCTATGAAGACTAAGTTCCAACTGTTCCTGAAGTGGGGTATTTCTTTCGATGATGCATATGTACTGCCGGAACATTCAGAGCGAGATGTGACATATGCGGATCGCGCAAAGTTGGAGAAAGCAATACGAGAAAAATATCCGAAAAACCAGATTCTTGAACAGGCATCTTCCAAGAGTAGCCGTCCGCAAGGTCATATCCCCGCTCATATTGAGAACAGGGAGAAAAAAGAGATTCGAATCAACTAAAAATCGAAAGGGGGTTATATTCTGCGATACCTTGAAAACGTCTACGACGATGATGCTCTGCCCCATCGGGCACGTTCAGTTTATGCGTACCTCCACAGCCGCGAGAATAAAGAACGCAAGTGTTGGCCTTCCATCAATACTATATCTAAAGAATTGGCTCTTTCTAAATCTACCGTTAAGCGTGCGATCCAGGATTTGAAAAACGCAGGATATCTTCGCACGGAGCAGCGTTGGAGAACCAATGGAGGAAAAAGCAGTTTGCTGTTCCAACTGCTCAAGTAGTACGGTTTATTGTACACATCGTTTTGTAAGATATAGTTGGCAAACAGAAACCACAGGTCGCATTCAGGGATAACTATGCCCTGATGTGGCCTGTGGTATGGGTCTTAGTGAGCTGAGAAGTAGAACCTCCCAGTAGAAATATCTATATACAGAGAAGAAACAATATCCTGTTAATGAGTATCCTTTGCATCGCGACCAAGCAGCCAATCAACCGACACTCCCAATATATCGGCAAGCGCATTTAGCTCTATATCTGAAACAGGTCTTTTCTGGCCTTCCAATAATGACAACGCAGGGGTGCTGATATCGATGCCGGCAGTCTGAAGCCTCGCCAAGAGCTCAATTTGTTTCATCCCAATGTTATTTCTTGCCTCTGTAACTCTTGCACCGATAATGTTGCGATCACCGAGCTTTAGCTTTCTTGGCTTCAAAACATCTCACCTCCCTGTCTAAGAAAATTATAGGCAGGTGTGAGGTTGTTATATTTGGTAATACCAAATATAATGAAAATATATTTGGCGACGCCAAATAAAACTTGTGCTGGATGGGATAGCGATGAAGGTTATAATTGCGGGCTCTAGAGATTTTACTGACTATGCGTTGCTAAAAGAATACGCAGATCATATCCTGCAAAATGTTGCTCAAAGAGAATCAATTGAAATCGTAAGTGGAGGTGCCAAGGGCGCCGATGAGCTCGGAGAGCTGTATGCTCAAGAGCGGGGATATAAATTAACACGCTTCCCTGCAGAGTGGAGTAAATATGGTCGCGCTGCCGGACCCAAAAGAAACGAGCAGATGGGTGATTACGCTGATGCGCTTATTGCTTTCTGGGATGGTAAGTCAAAAGGGACAAAGCACATGATTGAGTATGCAAGCAGAAAAAAACTTAAAGTTAGAATTATGAAAACGATATGAGGACGACCCTATATAATTTGTTCAAGCATCACTTCGTTAAAACGCATTGTAATTTCGCTTATACGATGATAAAATAATAGCAGCGATTTTGTGTACTAGAATAGGAGGACATAAAATGGAAGATTTCATGACCACAAAGGAAGCTGCAGAAAAATGGAATATCTCTATACGTCAAGTCCAAAATCATTGCAAAAGTGGTCGTATCAAAGGCGTACTACGTGTTGGGACAAATTACTTAATTCCCAAAGATGCCATAAAACCGACTTATGTTTATGTGTATGACTCCGAAGACTCCTCAAAAAAATAAGTCCGTTTTATCGGACAAATCCTTTGATATACTGAAATTGAACGTTAGAAAAATAATCACGAAAGGGGGAAACGATCATGTGGTGCAGCAAATGTAGTATTGAAACAAACGACGACATCTGCCCGCTTTGTGGAGCAGATACGATTGAAGACCTTCCAGTGGAAGTCTATTGGTGCGAGCATTGCCGGACACCGATTATTCAAACACCTTCTCAAGTAGACAAAGGAACTTGTCCTATATGCCAAAGAAAAGCGAAATACATGACCGTGGACCTTCGCCCCGTCTTTCCAGAAGAACGGCTGCTTGTCGAACTTTTATTGCAAAAAGAGCCTCACGAGTTTTCGGAAAAGTCTGTTTGGGCAAGTAATAATCGTTATTATGTGGATGGAGTATCCATTGCCATATCTAATAGCCTTTACCAGAATGTTGATGCCGAAAGAATTGTGGATTTGCTCGAACAAAATAAGTGCAATAACACCTATGAGTATTTTGATAAGCACATGGCAACTTTCGTCATGGCAAATCGGGATCGTCTTAATTTTCTCATTGATGAAGCACACTCATTTATCCAAGATGCAGCACACAAGTTTCCCGAAGAGAGAATCGTTGTATCTTTCTCAGGTGGGAAGGACTCGACCGTTACTGCTGATTTGGCATCGAAGGCTTTAAGCAATCCTTCTCTTGTTCATATATTTGGTGACACCACCTTAGAGTTTCCTAGCACCATAGAATATGCTCATCGTTTTAGAGACACACATCCCGAAGCAATCTTCCAAATTGCAAAGAATGACGAGCAGAATTTTTATGATGTATGTGATGATATAGGTCCTCCGGCGCGAATGATGCGCTGGTGTTGTTCTATGTTCAAAACAGGGCCTATTACACGAGTTATCAACAGTTTATATCGCAGCCAGCAGATTCTCACTTTCTATGGAATAAGAAAATCGGAATCTGTAAGTAGAAGCAAATACAACCGTATTGAAGATAGCGCAGATGCAGTAAAGATTCAGCAGCAGACGGTTGCATCTCCAATCTTCTTCTGGAAAGACATTGACATTTGGCTATATATATTGGCTGAAGATGTCGACTTCAATGATGCATATCGTCTTGGTTATGATCGTGTTGGCTGCTGGTGTTGTCCTAATAATAACCAACGTGCACAATTCCTATCAAGGATATACATGCCAGAGCAATCAAAGAGATGGCACGATTTCTTAATTGATTTCGCAAAAAAAATCGGCAAACCAGATCCCGAAATATATGTAGATACAGGAAAATGGAAGGCTCGCCAAGGTGGAAACGGCCTTATTTCTGCAAATGACGTTAAAATCAAATTTACAAATTGTACTGCAGAAGAGCATGCAAAAATCTATCGTCTGGTTAGACCCTTTGATGATGAACTTGTTGGACTGTTCGTCCCATTTGGAAGAGTTGCACCTGAACTTGGAAAAAAACTGTTGCGGGAGGTAATTGTACTTGACCACCGCACAAATATTCCTATTCTGTCTTTCCAACCATTTAACCAAGATGGGTATGATTATGCTGTAAAAGTAAAGACAATGAATGTTGCCGATCATGATGATTTGCAAAGAATGGTTGGCTATCAAATTAGGAAATTCAATGCCTGCAGAAAGTGTTTGAAATGTGAATCGATTTGCAGAGCTGGTGCAATAACAATCAATAACTTTGGATATTATATTGATCCACAAAAATGTGTCCATTGCAAGAATTGTATGACAGCAAAATATCTTGATGGTGGCTGTATGATGGACAAATATCTCAGAACGAAGTAGTCGATGGAGGAAATGTTATGGCAATGAAATTTCGTGCCCATGATACATTTTTTATAAGAAAAGGGTGGCTTAGCAAAGGCATGAAATATGTCCATAACAAGCCGGATGTTTTTGTTTCCAAAGATGAGAATCCTATGGATGTCCTCGGTATTGGCGCAAATATGGTTAAGGCATTACGCTATTGGTTGCAGGCAGTAGGTCTAACTGAGGAACCTACTAGCGGAAAACGTGTGCAATCACTCACCCCATTTGGGGAAAGTGTATTTGCTAACGATCGATATATCGAAGAACTAGGTACACTGTATCTTCTCCATTACCGGCTAGCATCTAATAAGGCTGATGCAACTGCATGGTATTATTTCTTCAATGAATTTAATATGTCTGAGTTCACGCGAGATGACTTTGTGGAGTTCCTTCAAAGACGCATCCGTATGGAGGATGGCGAAACTAATATTGCTATCCGATCCTTAAATGATGATTTTTCTTGCATTATCAACACTTACCTTCCGAGATATAAGAGTAACTCCAGTCGCGTTGCACCGGAAAACAACATCGACTGTCCTCTTGGAGAACTGGGACTGATTGATATACTTAGCAAAGAAAAAAAGACCTATCGGAAGGCGATTCCTTCTGCAAGCACAATAGATCCGTGGATTGCTTTGGCAGTAATAGTAGACCAAGCGAGAAAATCAAAAGAGATTAGCTTAAACGAGTTACTAACTGCACCTTGCAACATTGGCAAAACGTTTAACCTTGATGCTATTTCAATGCTTGATGTTCTGTATCAAGTTGAACGCATCGGAAAAATTAAGATTAATAGAACTGCAGGGTTGGATGTTGTTCAACTCTTAGAAGAACTCACATTCCAAGACTGCGTTGATGCATATTACGAAAGTCTCAACGCATAGTAACGGGAGATGACATCATGAGTAAGATGATTTCAGTTGCATCAGGCTTCCAATATTCTGTCAACATTGGATATGACCTGAGTTGCGATGAAAAACTTAAAAATTTTATACCGACAAAATCCGCGCTTAATCTCCTTGAGGAAATACTTCTAAGTACAGCAGAAACCTCTACCGAGAGATCACGTGTTTTAATTGGCGCATATGGTAAAGGAAAGTCTCATATTGTATTGACTGTTCTTTCTGTTTTGCTAAAGCGTGACTTGAGCTTGTTCGAGAAAATGCTTCCTAAATTAGAGGAACATCCGAAAATAAAACAGTGTGTCCTCAACTATTACGAAAGCCAAAATAAAATCCTTCCTGTAGTCATTACAGGTAGTAGCACAAGTCTCTCTCAGGCGTTTTTGCTTGCACTGCAACGTACACTTTCCGATAATAATTTGCTTGATGTCATGCCAGAAACCAACTATAAAGCGGCTTTATCAGTAATTGAACGGTGGAAGGCAGAGTTTCCAGATACATACAGAGCCTTTGAGGCAGCAATTGATTCTCCTGTTTCTGTCTTCGTTGATGCACTTAATACGTATGACATCTCTGCATATGAGCAGTTTGAGAGAGTTTATCCCTCCTTAACAGCAGGAAGTATTTTCAATCCTTTCCTCGGCTTTGATGTGGTGGAACTCTATGAAAGTGTTGCCAAAGAACTCCGTAACAAAGGCTACACTGGAATATTTGTAGTTTATGACGAGTTCAGTAAATACCTCGAGGCAAATATTACCGAAGCATCTTTGAGTGATACTAAGATGCTTCAAGACTTTGCCGAAAAATGCAACCGCAGTGGAGCACTTCAACTTCATTTAATGCTAATTTCGCACAAGGAGATCGCAAACTATATTGACAAGCTCCCCAAACAAAAGGTGGATGGATGGCGTGGAGTTTCCGAACGATTCAGACATATTCACCTTAATAATAATTTCTCACAGACTTACGAGATTATTTCATCTGTCATTCAGAAGGACAGCACTCTTTGGGATTCATTCATTAAAGAGCACAAGGATGATTTTGCAGATGTAGCACATCGATATGCTTCACACCCTCTATTTGCTGGAAGCAAGGATGAGCTAGACGTAGCATTGTATGGGTGTTACCCGCTTCATCCAGTTTCGACCTTCATTCTTCCCAGACTGTCTGAGCACGTAGCTCAGAACGAGCGCACCCTATTCACTTTTCTCTCTGCATCAGGTAGTTCTACGCTCCAAGCTTATCTGGAACAGACGGAAGACAATTTTGCATTCATTACTCCAGATGTAATTTATGACTATTTTGAGCCGCTGTTCAAAAAAGAAGTATATGCTGGGGAAATTCATCAGAATTATATCTTAACAGCCAATATTCTCTCTCGAATTGGTGAGAATTCTTTAGAAGCAAAGATTGTAAAAACCCTTTCCTTGTTCTATGTGCTTGGTCAATTTGAGAGATTGAAACCTACAAAGGACGAGATCGTAGGCGTTTTTTCCTCTGCTTATACTGTGCCTGAGATTACCACTGCGATTGACAATCTTATTGAACGGGATTTTGTAATTTATCTCAAGAGAAGTAATGACTATCTCAAGTTAAAACAGACTTCCGGTGTTGATATCAAGCAGAAGATACATGACTACGCAGAGTCTCATGCCAAAAGGATTTCTGTAAAGGAAACACTCAATGCCTCCAACTTTGATAACTATATGTACCCTTCTCGATACAATGATGATCGGGAAATGACGCGATACTTTTCTTTCATTTTTATTGATCAAAGTGAAGTAAGGCCTGACACTAACTGGATTATCAAAAGTGAAAACATTGATGCTGATGGCATTATTTATGCAATCATTCCACACAGTGAGGATTCCATCAATCGAATTAAAGAAACAATACTGTCAACAAGTAAAGGATGTCCCCGTCATATTTTTGTTTTACCAAATCATTACATCAGTATTGACGATGCCGTCCATGAATATGAAGCAGTATCATTTCTTCGTGAAAGTGCATCAGATGATCCAGTGCTGTTTGATGAGTATGATGTTGTATATGAAGATCTACGCGAAGTAATCAATAACTTCATGTCAGTATATACTCACCCAGAAAAGTACAAAGCTTGTTACATCTTTGATGGGGCTGTTCGCGAAATTCGCAGAAAGGCTGCATTAACCGAATTGATGGCTGATATTTGCGATGAGGTATATTCCCTAACACCTGTTATAATTAACGAAGCTGTAAACAGAGATGTAATTACAAGTATCGCCAGTAATAGTAGAAGCAAGTTGATAGCGGCTCTTCTTCGCAATCAGCTTGAAGATAATCTGGGTCTTTCTGGATCAGGGCAGGAAGTTTCAATTATGCGAAGCACTCTCATGAGAACAGGCATATTGGTTAACTATGAGGGAGCACTATCTCTTAACTTGCGTCCTGAAGATACTCACATTGCTAATATGCTCGAAAGCATCGAAAACTTTGTATTAAGCGCAAGACATAATGAACGCATTGGGTTTGATGTGTTATATGACATATTAACCCTGCCTGAACATCATATTGGCCTTCGTAGAGGGCTTATTCCGATTTATTTGGCAGTTGTACTTCACGAATATAAGCAGCAAGTGATTATTCTGGATCGCTTTGGCCAAGTACCTACATCCGCCGATGTTCTCCTTCAGATAAACGCTGAACCAGGCGCATTCTCTTTATCATACCTTGACTGGGACCCTGAGAAAGAGAGCTTTATTGAGCAACTTGCTCCTGTTTTCTCAAATCATATCATTGAGGCTGAAAAGGGTGCAAACACATACGACTTTATTGCCAATGCAATGAAGCGTTGGGTCATGTCTCTTCCAAAGTACACGAAAGAGGCAAAAACGCAACCAAATGGCAAACAAATTGAACGCAGACATCAAGCCTTTGTGAAACTCTTGAAGCAGAATACGAGCAGTTATGAATTGCTCTTTGATAAGCTGCCGAAGGCCTTTGGATATGTTGGGGATTTTTCTGCCGGTCTCGCTGATAACATAATTGCGTCTAAACGATATGTTGACGGAATGATTGACGAGTTGAAAAAATCCTTGATTTATCAGACCAAACAAATTTTTATGCTCTCTCAAAATGAAGCTCTTGCTCCAAGAATGTCCTTGGCATCGGTAATAAAAGAATGGTGCGACTCTATTAACCCGTCTGCGTTTAATCATATTTTTTCAGATGGTACAGATAAATGTCTCGCTCTTTTTAACACGATAACAAATGATGAGGATTCCTTTATCGTTCGTTTGGCAAAAATAACTACCGGTTTGAGAATTGAAGACTGGGATGATAACACGATTTCTACTTATACTCACAAGCTAAAGCAGTATAAGAAAACAGCAGAAAGCTACAAAGATGAAGCAAATCAAGAGAAAGCTGAATCTGCAACTAATTATAAGGTGACTTTTGTTGAAGCAGATGGTTCAGCAACAATAAAGAGCTTTGAACGAGTAGAATACAGTAGTAGAGGAAAACTGCTTTACAATCAAATTACTCAGTCGCTTGATTCTATGGGACATGCTATTTCCGAACAAGAAAAGCGTCAAATTCTCATGGAGATATTAAAGAAACTATGTTAGGAGGTGAGCTGATGGCTTACTTTGATAATGCAGCAACCACATTTCCAAAACCCGAATCGGTGTATCAGAGTATGGATCAGTTTCAGCGTCATACCGGCGGTAGCTTTGGGCGAGGAAATTATAAGTATTCAAATTCAGCTAAGGGCTTGGTTGATGATACACGCAAATCTATTGAACGGCTTCTTCACTGTCCTGCAAAGCAAGTCATCTTTGAGCCATCAGCTACTATCTCTCTTAATATCATCATTCAAGGCATTATTAAAATGGGCGCAAGGAACATATATATCAGTCCGTTTGAACACAATGCAGTAACGAGAACACTTCATCACTATACGGAACTTGGTCAGGTTAAAGTGATTGAGCTATCCGTCAATCGCAATTTGTCATACGACCTTCAACGGATTCGCTTTCAGTTTGAAACAACATCGCCTGACTTTGTAATAGTCAGCCATGCAAGCAATGTTATTGGTTTAGTTGCGCCAGTAGAAGAAATCTTCACTCTAGCGAAGGAATTTAATGCAATTACACTATTAGATATGGCTCAGACTGCGGGACTTATTGATTGCGACATTGGAAAAGAAATTTTTGATTTTGCAGTGTTTGCTGGACATAAGACGTTATTGGGTCCTACAGGAATATCTGGTTTTGTGATGAAGCCTAATATTGAACTGGAACCGGTATTCTTTGGGGGCACCGGATTTGATTCTGCCAATCAGCAAATGCCGTCATCTTTGCCAGAGCGATTCGAGTTCGGTACAATGAACACTGTGGGGATTGCCGGACTCAATGCATCCGTGAAATGGATTCTTGAACAAGGAATACAAACACTTGCCTTGGCTGAACGAAATAATCGTGCAAAGCTACTTTCACTCCTGTCTGATTATGACTTCATCTCTATAATAGGAAACAGTGCTGAACAAGAGTATGTAGGAATCGTATCTTGTGTCCTTGATGAAATAAGTAGTGATACGGCAGGACAGCTTTTTAGCGAACGGAACATAGCTGTTCGTACCGGATTGCACTGCGCTCCCGCGGCACACAAGTTCTTAAATACATATCCTGCCGGTACGATCAGATTCAGTATCAACAGCTTTACAACGGATGAGGACTTTGGTGCCCTGAGGAATGCACTTGATGACATCAGTGACAATCTATAAGGAGATCGTGACATGAGCCTACAAGAAGTTAGCATAAAAAATGAATATCGATCTCTTATTGATAATGTCGTACAGGAGTTTTATATCCCTCTTCTTGAGAGAGCAAAAATCTACAAACGGGCAGTTGGATTCTTCTCTTCATCGTCTCTTGTGGAGATTACAAAGGGCATTGCTGCTATGGCTGCCAATGGAGGTAAAATTCAGATTGTTGCCTCACCTTATCTTTCCGAAGAGGATATTGAGGCAATCCAAAAGGGTTATGCTGATCGAAACAGCGTAATAGAAGGAGCGGTTTTGCGGCAGATCACAGGAGAAAATGTAGACTACTACTCTATGCAGCGCCTCAATCTTCTCGCTTGCCTAATTGCTGATGGTATTTTAGACATCCGTATTGCTTATACAGAAGGAAAGAATGGTATTGGAATGTACCATGAAAAAATGGGAGTCATTGAAGACTGTGAAGGAAATGCAGTTGCTTTTTCTGGCTCGATGAACGAATCTGCTACCGCAATGTCCATAAACTATGAGACGATTGATGTGTTTAGAAGTTGGGGAGATCAGAATGAGAAAGACCGCGTGCGCTTAAAGCAAAATGCATTCTTCTCAATTTGGAACGATAGTGAGCCTAACATAAAGGTGTTGGAGTTCCCAAGCATCTCACAAGCTCTCATCGACAAATATAAAAGAACACCTCCCAATTTTGATATTGATAAAGAACAGTTTCCTTCGAGAAATAAACAAACACGAACACTCAGAGACGGAGGAGTTGCTCTTAAAATAAGTGCAGTAGGCCCCCGTGTTCCTGAAAATGTTTCGTTGCACGATTATCAGAAGGAAGCAATTGCATCATGGGTGGGCGAAAACTATCACGGGATCTTTGATATGGCAACTGGTACGGGTAAAACTTTCACTGGTCTTGGAGCGATATCCAAATTGTCGGAAGATATGAACGATAAACTTGCCGTAATCATTGTTTGCCCTTACCAACACCTTGTCGAGCAGTGGGTAGAAGATATCGTGCGCTTTAACATGAAACCCATAATAGGTTATAGCAGCTCACCTCAAAAAGATTGGAAGCAACGATTATCTAAGGCTGTTCGTGATCAAAAGCTCCGCGCTGACAAGAGCTTCTTCTGCTTTGTGTGCACTAATGCCACATTTACAAACGACCATGTACAGGAACAGATAAGCAAGATACACTCTCCAATATTGCTTGTAGTAGATGAGGCACATAACTTTGGGGCTGCGTCATATTCAATGCTTTTGGATGATCGTTTTACATATAGGCTCGCTCTTTCGGCCACTTTGGAAAGGCACCGCGATGAAGAGGGCACCGCACTCTTATATTCTTTCTTCGGGAAAAAGTGCATTGAGTATTCCTTGGAACGCGCCATTGATGAAGACAAATTAACGCCCTACAAGTATTATCCCATTGTCGTCCACCTGAATGATGACGAGCTGGCAGCATATGAACAGTTGTCATACGAAATGTCAAAATGTATCATCAAGGGAAAGAATGGTAAATTCAAGCTAAATAAACACGGAGAAATCTTAGCCCTTCGTCGTGCAAGAATCGTTGCTGGTGCATCTGAGAAATTAGATGCACTGAGAAAAGAAATCAAGCCTTATATTCATGACAACAATATTCTCGTTTACTGTGGAGCTACAAATGTGTTGGACGAAAACGCTGATTGCTCATCATCGGATGCTAGCGATGTACGGCAGATTGAGGCAGTAACTCGAATTCTTGGAAATGAGTTCGGAATGGATGTTGCACAGTTTACCTCTAAAGAGAACATGGAAACGCGAACGTCCATAAAGGAACAATTCCAGCGTGGTGACAGACTCCAAGCAATAGTCGCAATAAAATGTTTGGATGAAGGCGTTAATATTCCGGGTATCAGAACAGCTTTTATTCTGGCAAGTACAACGAATCCAAAGGAGTATATTCAGCGTCGAGGACGCGTCCTTAGAAAAGCCCCGAATAAACCCTATGCCGTGCTGTATGACTTTGTGACTTTACCAAGGCCGCTTGATTCTGTTTCATCTCTGACAATGGAGCAAGCACAAAGGGACCTATCCCTTGTGCGCAATGAGCTAGCTAGGATTAAAGAATTTGGGCGCTTATCTCAGAACTCAATGGAAGCAAACAACTTGATTTGGGATATTCAGGACACATATCATATCACCGATGAAGAGTCGGAGGAAGGTGGTTTCGATTATGGAGCAGATTAAAGTTAATGAGAAGTCTATTGAGCGCCTGAAACGCAAGATTATTCTTCAAGAAAATCAGAACTTAAAGCAAAGGACCATGACTGATCAGCAAATGGTTGCATGGATTAAAAAGCAGATTGAGGAGGAAGCGCAATGTTACTTGAATCAATAACGTTGGAAAACTTTAGACAGTTTCGTCATGAATCCATCGATTTTGCTCAAGGAGAAAACGGGAAGAATGTAACCATCATCATCGGTGAAAATGGTACGGGAAAGACTACCTTTGCGCAGGCTTTTTTTTGGTGTATGTACGGCGAAACAGAGTTTTCTGACAAAAATATGCTTAACAAGCTTGTTGCAAATGAAATGAAACCTGGTCAAGAAAGTAAAGTTCAGGTTACTTTGAAGCTGCGTCATGGCAATGTAAGCTATACTCTTATACGAGAGCAAACATATCGCAAGGATTATTCTAATCGTGTTAAAGGTGACAATACTGTGTTTGATATTGCCATTAAGGATGCAAACGGTAATACTTCTTATATTAAGAAAACTTTGTGTGAAAGTGAGGTTAAAGGCATCCTTCCAAAAGAACTGTCCCGGTACTTTTTCTTTGACGGTGAACGTATAGAGAAGATGAGTAAAGACATTTCTACCGGTAAAAAGGCAACAGACTTTGCTGACGCAGTTAAAGGATTACTTGGTTTGAATGCTATGTATAGCGCAATTCAGCACTTTAACCCAAAATCCAGGCTAGGCGTTATCGGTAGCTATGAAAGTAGTTATGACTCTCATAGCAATTCAAGAATCCAGGAGTACACAAAAACAATCGAGCGTTGTAAGACAGAGATTGCAGCGATAGAAGCCAGACTTGAAGAGCTCGAAATCCAAATTGAGCAAGCGAAAGAGCGCAAGGCTGAAAAGGCCGAGGAAATCAAACAGTACGCAGAAGGTGAAGAATTACAGCGGCAGAAGGAGAAACTTCTTCAAAAGATTACAAGAGCAAGAGAATCTAGAGCAAATGTTGTTAAAGCAATTTGTAAGGATTTCAATACCGGTATGAGTTCGTTCTTTTCCACTTCACTTATGCTTCGAGCCCTTAATTTTCTTTCCGATAAAGACTTTACCGGTAAAGATATTCCATTCATGCATGCGAAAACCATTGAATATTTACTTAAGCAAAAAGTGTGTATCTGCGGAACTCATTTAGATGAAGGGTCCGTGCCATATAATAAGGTCATGGAGCTGATTCAATTTCTTCCTCCTCAATCTATCAGCACAACAATTGCTGACTTTAAGAAAGAGGCGAAAAGACGCGCCAATACACAGCAGGATGTGTTTGGCCACATCAGTGACAACCTTGCGGTAATCAGTCAACAGGATGAAGAAGTTACTGATCTTCAAGATGAGCTTCATGTTATCGAAGGCAAACTCAGCGGCGGCGATGTTAGAAGCAAGGTCAGAGCAATCAATAACGAGATTCAGCTTTGCGACAAAACTATAAGAGATAGCGGAAGTGAAAGAGAGAGACTTTTGGTGAAGAAAGGTGGCTACGAATCCGATGTAGAGAGAGCCGATACTGAACGCCGAAATTTAACACTGTTGGATGATAAGAACAAGAAGATTGAGATATATAAAGCATATGCAGAACGCATCTACCAAGAGCTTATTGATGTGTATGCAACAAGTGAAGCAGCGATTCGCAGCAAATTGGAAACCACTATCAACGAAATCTTTAAGCAGATTTATGAGGGTGGCTTGTATCTGACAATCGATGAAAAGTACCATATTTCTGTATATGCAAATGAGTATGACGGAGATGTTGAAACCTCTACTGCACAAAGCATCTCGGTAATCTTCGCCTTCATTACTGGCATTATTAAAATGGCAAGAGACAATAGAAACGCAACTGATGAGAATGCCAAGTTGCTATCCTCCGAACCTTATCCTCTTGTGATGGATGCACCGTTATCTGCGTTTGACAAGAGACGCATCAAAACTGTCTGCGAAGCCCTCCCAAATACCGCGGAACAAGTTATTATCTTCATTAAAGATACTGATGGTGAGCTTGCTGAAGAGTATATGGGTAATAAGATTGGATGCCGTCACTACTTTGATAAGAAAAACGAATTTGAAACCGTATTGGTATAAGGGGGTGCACATATGTTTGATAAGCAATATCGTTTTCGTGGCAGACATGCTCTTCGTGTTGATGCCTTAACAAGTGTCTTTGACAATGAAAGCAAGGCAAAGATTTTTGATCGCAATGTCGATGTTTATGCTAATGCACCTTTAGTTGGTTTTCTTTATGGAAGAACCGCCGACTTGGATGATACACGCAACCCTGAAACAAACCAGGTATATAATCAGAATGTCATGGGCGATCGCGTAATTTATTCTCAGGAAGAGCTCATATTCAACTTTCGTTTAATTATGTTGCTCGACAAGGCATATGAGCCCGATGAAGATTCTCGCATTAACAAGGCATTCCGACATATGGGTGAAGATCCTGCCGACGAAGCCCGTTTTGACAGCTATGTTCGTGGTGGAGTTGATGTCCTTTATGAAAAGCTGATAGAAGGTGTTTCTTCATCTGACGAATATGTCATGCGACTCTATGATTTCGTTGAAGAGTTCCAGGAAAAATTCAATGATGAGATGTCTATCGAAGATATTTTGAAACTATGTTCTAAATAGAAAAGAGGTGAATGGGGATGGATAATCGTCAATTAGCGTATGATAACTTGATGGTACTTGCCGAAAAACAAGGCTATGTGACTTTCGATAATATCATGGATTGCGCTGATGAATATTCTCTCCCCATTCAAGACTTTGATTGGTTAAGCAGCTCTATCTCAACTCGAGGCGTCCTGATATACAGCGAAGTACCAGCACATACTACTTTAGCTGAGGATGATGATTATGACGATTATGCCCAAAGCGATTACGAAGTAGTATATGAACGAATAATAGAACTCAGTCCTTCACTTGATCCTTTTGTATCTTTTGTAAAGTCAGTTATTCCTCCCCAAAGAGGAGAAATTAACCAATTAAAATATCAAATTGTTGATGGCAATTTGTATGCAAGAGACCGCATGATTGAAATGCACCTGCGATTGGCGCTCCGCGTTGCATTACAACGAGCAGAAGCATATGATTTGGATATAGAAGATGCCGTGGGTGATGCTCTTATAGGACTTGTTACAGCTGTGGATAAATATGATCCTGATACGGCTGGCGCTTTTGCCTCATATGCGTCGCTTTGGATTTTACAAAACATATCCAGAGAGCAGAGTACTCAACGACCATTTATATATTATCCTGCCCATAAAAAGGAAGATTATTTTACGTTGTATCCATTGATAAAAAGACATGGGTGCATTGGATGCGAGCAAATCAATAAGTGCCCTATCGCTATTTCAATTGTCAAAAAGAGAATAGAATGTTCTGAAGAGGGTGCCTCAAAGGTACTTGAACAAATGATGCAAGACACTTCATTAGACATGCTTATTGACCAATTCAACGAATGCGCCATTGACCATGAATATGCAGACATTGATATAGGTGATATTATTTGTTACATATCATATGAAACAGCTATTTCAGCCGAGGAAGCTCTGTCTTCTGTAAACGCTAAGCTATTACACGAAGAAATTTCCAATATTACGGATAATTTGACCCCCAAAGAAGCTAGAGTCATAAGACTTAGGTATGGTCTTGATGGACATGCTCGAACACTTGAAGAAGTTGGAGATATATTTGGTGTTACCCGTGAGAGAATAAGACAAATCGAATCTAAAGCGCTACGTAAGATGAAAAATCCTTTATACTTAAAGCGGCTTGAGGACTATTTGTAAGAAAAGAGAATTTCTGAAACTAGGATAATAATTTGCGGATGGGTAAGAACCGGTAGAATAAATTCAATGTGGAATTGTTTGGGAGACATGGAATATGACCTGGGATGAGTACTATGATAAGTTCTATGATTGGGCAGAAAGCACGCAAGTGCGTTACCTCTCTTCATTATCTTGTTTGGGTCCCGCTGATGAAGTCGGTGAAATTATTGTGGAATTGCAAATAAATGTACCCGCTTCCAATCGATTGCTTCGAAGGGCCGTCGATGAAAAACTGGCTTTCTCCGGCTCCGATTTGGTCGAGTTTGCCTGCATCAATGATAAAGAACTGGCTGCTGCCGCTGTACGAAATTCTGCTTCTCGTTTAACAACCGAGGACATGGAATACCTGTATGGCGAGATTGATGATGAGGTTATCATTGAACTCTGTAAGCAGCGAAATATTGAGCTGCCAGAAGATTTGCGTGAGGAAGAGTACGAAGGAGACGAAGATTCAGATGAAATTGAAGAGGATGGGCCTCTGGAAGAAGTAAACATCTATATTGATGATTTTGTCCCAGAGCCTCCAACTCCTAAGTTAGGTTTTTGGGGTACACTCGCTGCTATCTTAGCAGGAGCGAGTGCCGGAGCCGCCGCTGATCAAGGCAGAAGACACAACGACAGATGCAGCGGTGACTGCGCTCATTGCCCACCACACTACGGATATCGTTATGGCCGCTGGTATTACGGACATGACCATGTGCACGGCTGTGAGCTCGGTGGCAATCGAGGCAGCGGCAGTATGGATTGAGGAGCAGCAATGTTTGGAAGAAAGAAAAAGGCTACTGAGCCTGTATATGATGTAACGAAAAAGATCAAAAAGACTTGGCGGGGAGGCACAAAATTAGTACCTACCACCAAAGCTGAACAGAAAGCAATGAAAATGGAAATCCTGAAATGCAATCCTAAAGCTGTTGTTCTTGATAGTAATGCCAAGAAGGAAAAAGAGCTGGAGTGGATTGACCGAATCGAGGAATTTGATGCGTTTATGAACGCCTGATTGCTATAGTCTATAGTCTCGGAAGAAAAGCATCTTCATGTTATATCAGGAGTGATATTAATGAACCAGGAAAGGCTTCAAAAGATATTTGATAACTATATAAAAAAGTTTGAGTTTATCAACAGCCCTGAGAGCGATGAGAACTATAAGTGGCGAATCGCCGCAAAATTCCATGATCTTATAGACCCAAACGCTTCTGACTTTGCCGAAAGGATTAAAGAGGCGTGGAAGGCGAGCTCCAACTTGATTGACAGCAGCAACCGCTACTGTTTTTCTGCGCTTGTCTCTTGCTCAGAGCAAGAACCAGAATCCGTCCGCCAGCTCTTTAAAGCTCTATTTGTCGAGGATTTTGATGATCTCGCAGTTCGCCAGCAAAAGATCCAGACTTTCATTGAAAATGCCAACGCACTGACTGAAAGGCTCCACTCCTCAAACGGAATGTTCATGAATGACCAGAGGTCCGCTATGGCATATCTGTTTTTATATGATCCAGATAGGCACTATCTTTACAAAGCATCTGAAGCAGGCAGCTTTGCCTCCTGCGTTGAGTTCTTTGACGACTGGGGACCGGGGACGGATTTCAGACTTGATGTTTATTACCGCATGTGCGACCAGATTGTAGATGCAATCCGCCAGTGTCCGGAATTGGTAGAAACACATCAGAGCAGGTACATTGATAAGAATGGCAGCCGAATCAACGGGATGCATCCGGATAAAAACTACCATATCCTTGTATTTGATATTATCTACGGTGCCCCTGAGTTTCGGTATAACTTTTATGAGGGAATCCCTTTCTCACACATCACGTCGCAGTCAAGAAAACTGCATCAGGAGCGTGTTGAGAAGGCCAAAGAATTGTATGACGTCATGATCGAAGCACAAGCCCAGGCAGCTCAATTAAAGGAGGCCAAAGAATATTTCAATTCCTTTATCACTGCGGGTTTGCTGGTCAGGCACAAGGTATTCGGAGAAGGGATCATAGAACAGGTCGATGGGACAGGCATCACAGTTGCCTTCCCTTCCAAAGGTGAAAGAAAAAAGTTCATAGCTGCCTCAGCCTTTACCGGAGGTTTTTTGACAGCAGACATACCGAACCTTCAGGAAAAGGCCGTCGAATACAAAACTGTTATCGGAAATGAGTCGTCAATAGAACGTAGGCTTAAATCTGCAACAGAAGCATTTAGTAAGTATCAGGAGTTTTTGGAGTAGTCTGCTTCTCCATTGTACTATTATCTCCAATAGCATCAAACAAAAGCAAACACCGAACAATGAAAGTCAATACATAGATAACAGAAAGACCTTTGCTTTGGTAGATAAGCAAAGGTCTTTCTGTTATCTGGTCTTAAAAATCACATCGATATCAACAACATCATCCATCGGAATCTTTAATCCATCGAGCATTATAATAAGGCGTTCAAAATCATCTATTTTCTTCACTACTCCGGTTACTGAAAGGTAAGCTCCCCCAGCTTTTTGCAGGTCTGGTTTGAAGTAAGTGAAAGTAACTTCTGGCTTGTCCTCCAGACTTTCAATGAGAATATGGAACTTCAGATCCAGGATATTTAGTGCCTCTTCATCCATATCAATCTTATCATCCGTCAGACGCCCAGTTTCCTTAATCGCCGCATCGTAGCCGGTGAGAGCTGCGAAGGGAGAGAACTGAGCTGCACGATCCAGCATGGACATTTGCGGTCTTGTCTTGGAAACATGGTGAGGCAGATTGATAATATCGTCGTACATTTGCAGCCCTCCTTCGCATGGGTTACTATCACGGAAGCGTTTTTGCGGTCAGTCTACATCAATGGAAAACTCAAAAGCAGCACTCTCGCCTGCAACACGGATAGCAAAAGAACCGGTCAGGTCTTCAAACCAAAAATCTTCATTAAAAGCATCTAAATCGAACTCATGAATAATCTGGTCATTATTCACCGCTACCAGCTTGAAGTTTCCACTTGTTACATTCATATGACCGATATAAACACGCACATCCGACGGCAAAACATAATTTGTCAAATAGATCTCCGAAACGCCGTTAAAATTCTTGGAATGATACTCCGAGCTTGTAATTCCTGCACCATAATTTTGCTCTGTGTAGGACAAACCCGAGGCTCCAATGTCTTGATTGATGATGTTTTCATCTGTAATGGTCTGCAAGCTGAAATCGGATGCGCCATTTGTATCTTCAAAATCGGGTGCGGGATCAAGAATAAACCATACAAAACCAACTACAAGAAGCACAACTGCAAAAACGCCCCACAAAAAGTTCTTTGTTTTAAGAGTCAATTTCATTTCCGTTCCTCCATTTTCTGTCTCAGTTCGTACATTATCAAGCCTTATGACCACCGATTTGTGCGTTGCGATCCTTCGCCGTCGCGCCTTCCTCTAAGTTCATACCTTTGAGGATTGCATTTTTTCCGAACTTCTTTTTGATGGTCAACATGGCTTGCTGCATTTTCTTTTCACGCTCAAGCTCGGCTCGTTCCTGCTCCCGCTTCGCTTCAAGGGCTGCATAGTCCGTGAAGAGGTCAAGCTGTTCAAAGCCTCCGTTTTTCTTTGGTGCATCTGCTTCGGGCAGAACATGGTTTGCCGTGATGTTGAGCCTTCGGATGAGAAGGTTTTTATCAACGATCTGGTCAAAGAGTTCGGACGCAGCACACATTATTTTCTTCGTAGATGATGTGTGTCCGTCAAGGTTAGCAGTACCGTGAGCGTGTTTCGGTATCTGCCGCCCGTAGTGATCCTTCACGATAGCTCCGTGATACTTTTTGCTTCGCTCAGGATCGGTAAGGTTTTCTATATCATAGCCAACCGTTACAACAATCTGATCTGTGACAAGCCCCTTGTCCACCAAGTCCAAAACGAGAAGGTCTGCCATCTCTCGAAGGACGAGCTTTGCTTTTTCAGCCTCGTATGGATAGTGCAGCACTTGTCCCGATCCTAAACTGTTGGTACTCGGTCTGTATGCTTTGATTGATTCGATAGTGGTAGGCTCCCAGCCCCACGCATGGTCGATCAGCAGTTCTGCGGGCTTTCCAAAGAGATCATATAGCAAGTCCTCGTTTAGATACGAGCATCGTGCAACATCGCCCATCGTGAACATTCCGTTCTCTTCTAGCTTCTTTGCATAGCCTTTACCTACCCGCCAGAAGTCGGTAAGTGGCTGATGCGACCATAACTCACGACGGAACTTCATTTCATCCAGCTCTGCAATACGGACTCCGTTCTCATCTGCCGGTATATGCTTTGCCACAATATCCATCGCTACTTTGCAGAGGAATAGATTTGTACCGATACCGGCTGTTGCCGTGATGCCCGTTGTCTCAAGAACATCCAGAATGATTTTCATGGCAAGGTCATGTGGCGAGAGCTTGTAGGTGTTAAGGTAGTCGGTAACATCCATGAACACTTCGTCGATGGAGTACACAACGATATCCTCCGGTGCGATGTACTTCATGTAGACCTCGTAGATACGGGTACTGTATTCCATGTAATAGGCCATTCGCGGCGGAGCGATAATAAAGTCAATTTCCAGTTTCGGGTTTTCCTGCAGCTCAGAAAACAGATAGGAGGAGCCTTCCAGTTTGTGCCCAGGCGCATCGTACCGACGGCCATTATTGGCCTCCTTAACGCGCTGTTTTACTTCAAACAGACGTCCGCGCCCTGAGATGCCATAGCTCTTGAGGGAAGGAGTAACAGCAAGACAAATGGTCTTATCTGTCCGGCTCTCGTCTGCAACGACAAGGTTTGTATCTAACGGATCAAGTCCTCGTTCCCGGCACTCAACCGAAGCATAGAAGCTTTTTAGATCTATGGCGATGTATGTACGCTCCTTCATGCTCCGGCTTCCTCCTTTCAGTTATTCGTCTTCTTCATTGTCATAAGTCCCACAACCAAAAATCATCGGATCAGTGAAAATGTGTGCCTTGTCAATAGCGGTCCGAATAAATCTCTCAATTTCATCTCCATGATCAGGAAGCTCGACTGTTCCTTCTATCAAGGAGATGGTGTTGTCTGAGTGTCTGAGGCGCATTTCCCATGCCGATCCATCGCATACCACGACGCGATAGTCCATTTTAAAATCATGTCTTGCTTCTGCCTGTTCAAGAAGCATAAAGAGTTGTTCGCAAGGCTCTGTTTGCATTCGGCAGGTTTCCGTCTCTTGCGGCTCCTTGCAATACCCATTGAAGCCCTTGTAGACGATTTCTTTTTTATTGCGATAGACAGAAATGACTTGATGGACAATGAAGTCGCCACAAGTCAAACCGTTGTCGTACCAGTCAATTCGGAGCGAAGTTATTCTGTTCATATATGTTACCCTGCCACAAGATATATCTTTTTATGGGAACTCCTTATTTCAAGAAGTCGCTCCTATGTTCAAGTCGATGCAAATCGTAACCTGTTTCAGCTAAATGAGCGACCTTCAACGCGACCAGGTTAATATCGGTATTCATCGCCTTTGCGATCTGTTCTGAGGTATATCCGTAACGATAGACATAATCCAAGAGCTCATCGGTATCAAGAAGAATTTCGGCAGCAACGATATTGGCCTCATATTCTGATTTTGTGGTCATGTCGTATAGCATGAACTCCTGCAGCGCGTTTCCCTTGGCAAGATGGCGATGGAGCTGGTCATGTCCCAGCTCATGGGCACATACTATGCTTTGCATGCGCGGAGCCAAGTCCTTGTTGATAAAAATGAAACGATTGCGCCTGATAACACGATACATCCCTTTGAGCGGCCCAAAATCGCCGCAAAATAAAACTTCCACACCAAGGCCCTCTGCTATGAGGAAAGGGTCACGGGTCTTAAACCGTTCCACAAGGTCATTGCCGACCTTTGAAAGATAATCCATGCGCATCGCTTCACCTCCATTCTCACAGAATAATCATAACAAAAGATGTGTCCGATATTATGTACTTACTCTTGTGGCGTCTGCTCGTCTTTGAGATATTTCTTTGGCGTGAACTTCTTATTTTTCTCCTTGGCAAGCCAGTAGGCGTCGTTAAGCGCCTTCATTGCTCCCTCAAGAGCTTCCTCACTCAGTTGTCCGCCAGCAAACATACCGGTCACTTCACTGACCAGCTCATCGATATCTCGGGCTGCCTTGGCCCCACCACGCTCTTGGGCAGCCAAAACAAGCACGTCTTTTTGACCAAGCAAATATTCCGCCGAAGTATTTAATGCTTCAGCAATTTTCTCCACGGTCTCATATTTAGTCGGCTTGCGAATTCCTGTCTCATAATTCTGGATAGTTCTTGCGGATACAGAAATTTTTGCAGCAAGCTGGGCTTGGGTAAGATTGGCCTCTATTCTTTTTCTTCTCAGTCGATCCTTAAAAGTCATATGGCACCTCTCTCAATGTACTTTTCGCAAACACGAACAGAACTTTCTTAAAATCTATTGACACGAAAGTTGCGTTCGTGTTATACTGTGCGCGACACGAACAGAGCTTTCGTGTAAATGATATCATACGAACGAATCGTGTGTCAATAGACACACTCAAGTTTAAGCCCTTTTCTCATGATCTTTAGGTTGGAGGTGGAGTATGAGAACTCAGCAGCGACGCAAGGAATATGTTACTGTCACAGTTGAAATCGATAAGGAAGGAGATCTTCGTCCTAGATTGATTTGGTGGGAAAACGGCATAAAGTATCACATCGATCAGGTCTTATACAAGTGCCGGGCTTCATCAAAAAAAGTAAGCGGTGGTGGTATTCGATATACTGTTTTGATACAAGGGAAGGAATCCTTCCTCTTCCAAGAAGGAAGCAAATGGTTCGTTGAAGCCAAAGTCAGCTGACATTAATTTGTCCACTCAATTAGATGTACATATATTTTTGAGGCTATATGCCTAATACAAGAAAGGAGTCAGAATTGCCACGGTTATCACGAAAAGACATCGAGCGTATTTCAGAGAGAGTCTACGCTGCATATCGAAAAAGTCCGGAGCTTTCCGGAGAAAAGATTTATTCCGTAGATCCCATGTTGATGCTCAAACTACTTCGGCTCAAACTGGATCATTGCTATCTTTCAAAAGACTGCACGATACTTGGTATGACTTCTTTTTCAGAAGTCAGTGTCGGTGTTTGGGATAACAACAGCGAGGAGCTGTACTATTTTCTCGATGGAAATACGGTACTGGTCGACAGCCGCTTACAGGAGGATGCCTCTCAATACGGGCGCTATCACTTTACCATCATGCATGAGGCAGGTCATCAGATCCTGGGGATGCTTTTCCCAGGAGACTATAAGCAGCATGCGGCAAGAGTCCACTACTGTAAAGAGTATCAGTTTGAACGCCCAATCATGGATTGGGAAGAATGGCAGGCCAATACTTTAGCCGCGTCCCTTTTGATGCCAAGGGACCTGGTGGAGCAAGGCATGTTCCTACTTGGCCTGGGTGATGCTCTTCCAATACTGAACAGAAAATATCGTTTCAAGGACTATGACAGATTCGTATGTCTCTCTCAGCTTCTTGGTGTTTCAAAAAAAGCCTTAGCTATCAGAATGAAGCATCTTGGCCTATTGCATGATGACCAACTTCAAAATCCCGACATCATGATAGAGGTCTTGAAAGACAGACAGGAGGTATAGATGAGAGAAGATATCAAGGTGGTCGTTAAATGCCCAATTTGCGATTGGCGCATTTTGGATAAAATGTCGCCCGCATCGGGCCATATTCAAATCAAGTGCCCCAACTGCCGCAGGGTAGTGGAAATAAATTTGTCCCTTCGATCTGTTGTCAAATACAGGATCGCCCAACTACATCACAAAGTAAGCTGAAACCAAGACACAGCAACAACTGAATAAGAGCCTGCGCTGTACCGAGCCACGGGTCCTTGGGTTTTCCCCATGAGTCACCAAATTGCCGGACGCCGGGAATGAGGGTTTATATAGCCCTTATTCTCTGCGCCCGGTTTTTGTTTTGGTTGTTGCTCCAAGTAAGGAGCAACAATGGTACCGAGAAAGGAAAAATGCCATAAGACCGGCATAAGAAGATGGCAGCGTGCATATCGCTGCCGTTCTCCTCCGCTTCTGTCATTTCACCCGCAACGAAATGACATGAAAATGGAGGAAATAACCTTGAATAAGAAATTCTATGTAAAAAGAAACCCTCATGCACGTCCTGAAAAAGTCGAATGGATCGAGATGACCGGGCGTGAATTCTATAAATTTATCATGGCCCCGGAGAATAAGAGCCGTTGCTTCATTGATTTTGAAGATTACATGATCGAGGCCACCAGGATCGAGTATGCCAAATGGCGCAAAGAAAAAGACCACACAGATTACCTGCGTGAACAGGAGATCGGATGGACCACCATCTCACTCTACAGCACTGACATCACTGAATCAGCAAATGGCGAGGATGTCATTGCTGATGATGCAGTCGACGTGGAAACACAGGGGATGAACGCTCTTGAACAGGCGAACCTCCGCAGGGCTCTTGATATGCTCGACGAAAAAAGCTATCAGCTTATGCATGATCTCTATCTCTCTGAAAGCCCCAAGAGCCAACGGGAAGCAGCAGAAGAATACGGTGTTTGTCAGGGGACGATTAAGTATCGCGCAAAAGAAATTCGAAAAAATCTGAAATTTCTTTTACTCAAAAGCGAAAAAAGTTCCCAATAGAAAGTGAGAGGAAAAATCGTCCTCCTCTTGTTCTTTGAAAAACACCGCACCCAGGCGGTCATATCCGGCGACTGAATAACTTCAGCGGATAAGCCTCGAGAGAGGAAAAGCGATGCGGAGAGTGCGCCAAGACCCATCTGTGCAGAATACTGCATAAAAGACGGCCCATAAGATGGCGAGCGGGACCCACTCATCTCAAAGCAGCACTGGCAAGCTGTTTCGCAATGACCTTGTCCGCCTACAATGGTACCTCTGCCCAGCCACAGACTCAAGCAATGGGGGCAGCTCGGAGAGAACCTCGGAGGGGTTAGATTCCCAGAGCGCGGCGCCAGCCGTGGTTCAGTATGACCGCCCAAGCCTGGGGAAGTTGTGTCGAATACAGGCAATTCAGATAAATGACAAAAGCGGTGGGGACCGCTTTGCATCAGTGTTCCTTTATGAATGTTCAACCAATGCAGCGGTCCCCATTCTACATATCAGAGAAAGAGAAAGCATTAATGAAAAAGAAGAAAAAACAAAAGAACAAGCAAAAGCTAGTCTACCGTGGGGAGGTCTACTATGCCGACCTGCAGCCGGTAGTTGGCTCTGAGCAGGGCGGCATGCGCCCGGTACTGATCATACAGAACGACATAGGAAATCAGCACAGTCCAACAGTGATCGCTGCGGCGATCACTAGCCGAAAGAACAAGCCCCGCCTACCCACCCATGTATGGATCGGAAACCTCCCCGGAAGCTGGTCGGACTCCATAGTCCTGACAGAGCAGGTCAGAACGATCGATAAAAGTCGGTTGGAGGAGCGGATCACCAAACTGAATAAGAAAAAAATGAAGCGGGTCGACCAGGCTTTGGCGATCAGCTTTGGCATCAAGCCGATATTAACGAAAAATGATCATATCACGATGGAGGAACATAAATGAATAGCAATGAACAAGCTGCTAAAAGATATTTCGAAGAAACTGCAATCGTCCTTAAACGAGAGGGGCTTCAAGTTGAACAGGTGACTGACCATTTGAGAGTATTTCTGGATGAACAGCCTCTCTGTGAGGTGAATGAGGCCGGTGGGGTCGTTTACAGGAGCGAAAACATATCGACTCCGGAGCGTATAGCAGTCAAAGATAAGGTATTTGGCATCGCCTGCAAGACTGCAGAATACATGCGGCAAATGGAGCTGGCTCCTGCTCTGGAGGCCGATGGCCTGGAAGACAAGTACAAACTTTTATCGGAGTTTAACGGAACAGTTCTGGCCGGCATGCACACCAAGGTTGGTGTTGTTTTCACGACATGGGACAGGACTCCGGATGGAAAGGGACTAGCACACGGCCATTATCATATGGAAGACTATGATGGAGCAAAGCAGGACTTTGCTACTCGAGCCCAGTTGATACCTGAGCAACTACTTTTTGATTCGGAACAGTTGATCGAGATCTATCGATGCTGCGATGATACGCTGTATTCGGGCTTTGAGTTGACCTATGAGCAGGAAAAATGCATCAAAAGCGTCCAGGACCAGATCCTGCAATGTATCCCGAATATTTTGGAACAGATCCAGGAGCAGGACGGTCATATGGACAACGATTACGATCAGGAACCAACAATGTAAAAATCAAATCGGATCAGGGCATCTGCTCCGATCCTTTTTATGTCGAGGCCGTCTGTCGGTCTCGATGGACGGCTTCTGTAGATAAAGGAGGCGAAGTCCATCATGAATCAGACTAAGGCCAACATCGACCTTTGCGGCATTTATAATCTGTTGGAGCTGCTGAAGACCCAGGGGTTTGCCGAAAAAGAGCTCAGAAAGATCTCGGCAAGGATCGCTGCTCAAATCGGCGCCAACATCATTATGGCAGACATCAGGAGTACAGCTTAAGAACATGTAAATTGAGGGTAATATGCCCTTGTTCCGCCAAAAACTTTGTTAGATATTCTTTAGCTTTTAAGATAGCTATTAAGGAAAGGGTGTGGTATTGTTTGTTGCGATAGGAGGTGAACAAGCATGGGAAAAACTATGACCGAGGGCAGTTCTGCTCTGAAAGAAAAGCGGGTCATCGTCATTGAGGCAACCGAACAGCAAGAAGCCAAAAAGCTGAGAGTTGCCGCCTATGCTCGTGTCAGCTCTGATTCAAGCGACCAACTCAACTCCTTCATGGCTCAGATGAACTATTATTCCGACCTGATATCCACTCATGAAGGGTGGGCTATGGCCGATATCTATGCCGATGAAGGAATTACAGGAACATCTGCTGAAAAGCGTCTGGAATTTCAAAGGCTCCTGAGCGACTGCCACAAAGGGCGGATCGATAAGATTCTCGTAAAGTCTATCTCACGATTTGCTCGAAACACCAAAGAATGTCTGGAAACCATCCGGTCCTTGAAAGCCATTGGTGTCGGGGTTTACTTTGAAGAGCAGAATATTGATACCGCAGCTATGAGCGGTGAGCTCCTGACAGCCGTATTTGCTTCAATCGCTCAAAAGGAAAGCGAAAGCATCTCCGGCAACATGAGGTGGAGCTATGAGCACCGAATGAAAAGCGGTACTTATCTTCCCTCTTCCATGCCATATGGATACACGATCAAAGACAAAAAAATCGTTGTAGATGAAGATCAGGCGAAAATAGTCCGCCTGATCTTCTCTTCTTATCTGGCAGGAACAAATATGGTCGAGATAGCCAAAATACTCAATGATGCAGGAGTTTCCGTTAAAAACGGAGATCCCCAACAGAAATGGTCAAAGAGCTCTATCTCGTACATACTTTCCAATGAGAAATACATTGGAGATTCCCTGTGGCAAAAGACCTACTCTACAGATACGTTCCCTGTGCGCAGGTATGTCAATAATGGAGAAAGAGAAAAATATTACGCACAGAATACTCATCCCGCGATCATCGATTTCAAAACCTATGATGCTGTCCAAAAGCTGAAAGCAGCTCGTAAGGAAATTCTTGATAATTCACCTAAAAAAACGAGTCCCCTCAGCCACAGTATATACTGTGGGCATTGCGGCGCTCTGTTCAGAAGAAAAATGTGTCGTGGGATACAATACTGGGAGTGCAGTAAGCACGCTCAAAGTAAGAACAATTGCATCATCCATCAAATACCGGAAACGGAATTCCATAACGCTTTCCTGCGTCTCTACCATAAGCTGAAGCTTCATGGCCGACCGATCCTAAAGCAGATGATAACTGACCTTCAGACGGTAAGAGAACGTAGGATGCTATGGAGCGTTGATATCATTGAACTCAACAAAAGAATATCTGACCTTACAGATCAGGATCATACATTGTCCGAGATGAATAAGCTTGGACTTGTTGATCCTGATATTTATATCTCTCAGAGCAACGAGTTGGCAAGAAAAATCGCTGCAGCCAAACAGGAAAAAGAGCGATTGATTGGATTGAGCCAGGACACTACTATCCCCCAGACACGCGAATTGATGGAAATAATAGAGTTTTCTCCCGACTTTCTTCCAACCTTCGACTCAGAATCCTTCACTGGATTGGTAGAGAAAATCACTGTAGAAAGCAATGAGTCTCTGCGCATCACCCTAAAAAACGGGTTGGAACTCAGGGAGAAAATCGAAAGGACGATAAGGTGATGGCAAAGAATCGAAAACGACCATTTGGATATGACATGCATGGCGGACAAAACGTCATCAATGAGGGCGAGGCAAATCTGGTAAAAGAGATATTTGCTGCATATAAAAACGGCAGCTCGTATGCCAAAATCGTTGAGATGCTGAATAACCAGCCCATCCCGTATTTCAACCAGGATGCGCCGTGGGTCAAGACTATGGTCGCACGAATCCTGAACAATCTTGTATATGTGGGGAACGATCAATATCCTGCCATCATCACGCAAGAGGATTTTCAAGCTGCCCTGGAAAAAAGACCGGTGACCGGTTCCTGCCTGGAGCAATTTCAAGACCATAAAGCGATCAGACACATGGTCAAATGCGGTAACTGTGGACGGTCACTGAAGATTGGAAACAACAGATATCGAAATGTCCGATGGAGCTGTCCCTCATGTGGCACATTTCAATCCAGAACATCGGAAACCATTCCTCATCTGACTGAGATCATCAATCGCCTAATAGATGCTCCGGAACAGGTTCAAGGAGTTCCCAGTCGAAAGATATCCGAAGAGATAGAACTCAGACGGAAAGAAGACGCATTTACATGCGAGATAAACAATACAGCATTTGACGAATCGCAGGCCAGACAAGCAGCTATCCTTCTCGCTGCAGCCCGCTATGACGTCCTCGGATCGGAAGAGTATGAAACCTTACGGATTCGCGACCTCTTAACGAAGACCGAAAAGTCTGAAGAACTTGATACCACAGTCCTACGGAGTATAGCTACAGAGATAGTCATTCACCCCGATGGCAAAATCGGATTAAAGATGAAAAACGGACAAATCATTGAAAGGAATGAAAGCACATGAGCCGAGCATCCCCTAAAGTCATAACGATCCCTGCAAATCCGAACCTTGTGAAAGATAAAGAGATCAAGCGTCAGCTTCAGGTGGCAGCATACTGCCGAGTCTCCACTGATGAAGATGAACAGCTCACCAGTTATGAAGCTCAGAAAACACATTATACAGACAAAATCATGACTAACCCCGACTGGACAATGGCAGGCATTTTCGCAGACGAGGGCATTACCGGCACGTCTGCTGAGAAGCGTCCCGAGTTTCTGAAAATGATCAGGAAGTGCCGACAGAAAAAGATCGACGTCGTGTTGGTAAAGTCGATATCCAGATTTGCGCGTAACACGGTCGACTGTCTTAAATACATACGCGCATTAAAAGAGTTAGGCATTGCTGTTATCTTCGAGAAAGAGAACATAAATACACTGGAAGCAGACAGCGAAATGCTGATCACAATGATGGGTGCCTTTGCTCAGGCTGAAAGCGAATCTATCAGTGCCAATGTGCGTTGGGGAAAGCGACAGGCCATGCGCGAGGGACGCGCGATAATCCAGTACAAATACCTGTATGCCTATGAAAAAGGCGATGACGGCTTACCCAGGATAATTCCAGAGCAGGCCGAGATCTACCGATGGATCTGCAACAGCTTTCTATCCGGACAAAGCCTTAGAATGATAAGGGATACTTTGGAAAGAGAAGGACATCCTGCTCCAAATGGTGGTTCTAACTGGTCGATCGCCACCATTCGAAATATGCTGAAAAGCGAAAAATACTGCGGCGATGTTCTCATGCAAAAGAGTTACATTCAGGATTGTATCAGCGGGAAAGTTGTTCGAAACACGGGACAGCTGCCTATGTACCTGATACAAGATCACCACGATGCCATTATCAGCCGAGAAACCTTCAATGCGGTACAGGCTGAATTCTCGCGTAGAAATGCCGGTCGAGCGCCAAGTAAGAAACTGGCTCCAACAGGCCGCTCCTGCTACAGCGCCAAGTATGCGCTCACAGAACGGCTTGTCTGCGGAGATTGCGGAACGCTCTACCGCAGGTGCGTATGGAGCAAAAAAGGCGTTAAACGGGCTGTTTGGCGCTGCTCGAGCCGAATCGATTACGGAACAAAATACTGCAAAAGCTCTCCTACCATCTATGAAAAACCATTGCAAAGAGCAATCCTCGCTGCGATCAACTCAGTAATGAGCCAAAAAGTTGTTCTAATAGATCAGATCGCGGATGCTATGCGGATGGAACTTCTTCCTCTACCCGGAGAAGCTCTGAGCATGACAGAAATTGAAAAAAGGCTTTCTGAACTTGAGCAGGAGTTTCAGGCAGTATTCCAACTGTCCCGCACCGAAGACGGCGGATATATGAAATATGCCAGCACCTTTAAGCGCATCAACGATGAATTAGCAGAGCTGAAGGAGAAAAAGAAATATCTGCTCAAACAGCAGCAAGATGACTCTGCATCTAACAAGCGGATCAAAGACGCAATGGATATCCTAAACGCAGGTTCCGCGGAGGTGACCGAATGGGACGAGAGCCTTATCCGTCAGCTCGTCGACATGGTCAAAGTAATATCCGAGGACAGGATTATCGTCAGATTGAAAGGCGGTTTGGAAATTAAAAAGGCCCTTGATGGAGAAAGAGATTAAATTGAAAGTGTATATCTTAAAGAGGCTCACCCTAAAATGTAGGGCGAGCCTCCTTTGCGGTTTAGCTAACTATGAGGAGAAGTAAGTGCCTTTTGCAGCCTGCTTATCTCCATGTCTACCATTCGTTTTCTGTTGTAAAGCAACAGGCCTTTTGTCGCTTTCACCAAATCTTTTGTTCCGGAATGAAATACCGCAACCAAATAGCGTTTCTCTTTCCACTTTCTATACAAGTGCTTTAATGACTCTTGTATCGCAGCATCACGGCTTTCCTCTTTTGTGAGCCATATTTCTACGATACGTTTATCTTCTTTAACGTTGATCTCCACGGTATCATCCTTTCAGAAGCGGTAGGTTGGAGGTTCGCCCTACATTTTAAGGCGAACCTTCTTCTCCGCTGTAGAAGTCATCTCCGTCGTCTTCATTATCATAGGGGAACCCAGTTTCAAAGTCATCGGACATATTGAAGCGGAACGCTTCACCATAAAGCATATCGTCTTCCTGCTCAGTTGAAAGCGTAATATCCTTTGAATAAAGCTTTTTGAGCTGAAGCCGGGTCGAAAGATTCTTTCTCTTTCCGTTGTACTCATTGACCATTGCTTCGGCAAATCCGAGAGAACCGCTTCGACGTTCCTTGGCAGTTCGGCTCAACTGCTTGACTGACACGACACCGAGCTTCTCTTTAAACATTTCGTCATCCAAGGCGTCGCCGTATACAATAACCAGCTTCGCAAGTGCATTTAGAATATTGGCAGAGAAAGAGTTTAGATCTCCCTCCCAGGTACCCAGGCACAAGCGCAGCACACGATTTAATGTGTGATAGCCGTATGTCTTGTAGATCGCTTCGATCGTTGACACCGCACATATTACACCGTGTCCACGCTTATTGCCGATTTTCAATCCATACGACTCAACAAGGTCGCGTATAATAAGCTGGTCATCGTTGCCTGCTTCAATGTTGGCCATGAAGATCTCATAAGGCTTTAACCCACGAACATATTTCATCTGATTGGCAAAGATATCTGCTTCATGCTCATAACACAGCTCATCATAGATCATGCACCATACCGGTGTATCTCTCGACCCGGAAACAAGAGCAACGATCTCAATCGTGTGCTGTCCGTTGAATACATAGTTGATCCCATCACGGCGGCTGACCTTTACCGGATTGATCTGATACAGATCAAAGTTCGCGGCGGCGAGGGCAATATGTGATTGTGAAAGCTTGCGTTGATAGCTCTGATTTGAAACCAGATTTTTAATTGGGATCTGCTCAAAATGCACATTGGGTACAAATCTGCTGAAATCTTTCATTTAATCCTCCCTAATGCTTGAGAGCATCTTCAAGATTTGATTATGCAGGTCTATAAGTGATTCTTCCAGTTTACTCCTGGCGGAATCTGATATGATGCTCAAATCCGTTTTGGTTCTTATTCGATCTATGGAGCTTGTCCACGATGGGATCGTCAGAGTAAGACCAGTGATCTCAGCATCGGGGTCAAATTTAGGCATATCTTTTACAGACGGGAAACCAAGTGTCTGCTCATTGACTGGCTCGGCACTTTCCTGAATTTCTTTCCTTGTAGTTTGATATTGGACAAAAGGACTCTTTCTAAGTTCCAGCCTTCGACAAAACTCCTTGATCTCTTCTGCACTCATTCTTGATAATCCAACGAGATTTGAATGTGATATTTTGTATCTGCCGGAAAGGATCTTGGGCACGATAGGAGGATACTTTTTCCGTAGCTCAGTCAATGCTCGCGAGTATATCGCATACTTCTCTACCGTGCCATGTGAGATGTGATTTTCCTGGGCTATGCGTTTTGCTGTCTTATTCCTCGATTCCATCTGAAGCACAATTTCATCCGGATTAAACTCTTCATAGGGAACAGATTCAGTTTCACTGGTGTACTGATTCTTCCCGGTAATATTCCTGATCGTGTTTGCTTCCTTTTCCGCTTCGTATTGAGTGCCGATAAGAAACTTTCGTGTTTCCTCTGTCAGATTCCTTCTGCCCAGTTGATTAGTACAGATCCACGCAATGACAGCCTCTCTGCAATCAAACTCCATCTCAGTTATCGCAAATGGGATGCCGTGTTTTGTGCAAAGCTCGTATCTGTTATGACCATCTATGATCACTCTGTTCCACACTACAATGGGATCTCTGCATCCATCAGCCAGTAGATTCTCTTCCAACTGCAGATACTCAGACTTAAACAGCGGTCTGATGATGGCCTTGAATTCCTTATCAATTTCTAATTTCCATACTTTCTTTTCACCGTTTCCACTCTTCATTTTGTTTCCTCTATTTCCTCAATAGATTTAAGGGGGAAAATCGCGGCTCTATGTTCCTCTAAGATCCGCCCGGTCAATCGATAGAGCTTCCTGTCATCCAGATGACTATCTGAGCAAAGCAGCATTTCTGTAAAAAGTCTGCTGTAGATCTCAATGGAGTTGGCGGAAACCATCATCCGCTGGTCAATTCGATGGGACTGATCTCCGGTATGCTGTTGATCTATGCATCGGATCGCAACCATCGAATGATCGGGGCTGACAAGGAGCTGCACAAACTTAGGATCTCCGAGGAGATGAAGTGTCGCCTTATGAATGCGAAGCCGATACTTTTTCAAATCAACAGATATAGAAATAGGAGCGTTGGGCGTAACACACATATACTCAACCTCCCAATTCAGATAAAACCTGAGAAACGGGATCACCGGACGCAGACACCTCTACTATAGATGAAGAGGATTCGCCCTTGGAATTCTCGTTGTTTTTAATAGCATATACGGCATAACCATCAAAGATATTGACTTGCATAGCTTTCCTGTGCTCATGGAGGGGCAAGCCAAACTGGTTCTTCCATTCGGCGGGAAAGACCGGAGTTCTTGCTGTTTTCATTTTCTCTCCCTCGATAACAGAACGCTGATATACCTCTGTTGCGGTCAGATCAAAGGCAAGGAGCGTTAGCCCATTGGAGCGGATGACTTTTCCAAGGATCTTGTATCTATGTATAGGGTTCCAGTCCATCATTGAAAAGACCTTTGCAAAGAACAATGTGCAGGTCATCTGCTTAGGTTTTCTTTTGCCTTTTGAAACATTACACCACATAAAGGAGTCCCGCGTATCTTCAGGGCAAGGAAGCAAAGCCAGGATCTTGCTTTCCTGATTGACCAGAACCTGGACATGGTCAACGTTGGAGAACCTCTGCAGGCAGGCAGAATTTACATAGAACTTTCGGTTATTAAAACAGATCGACGGCTCATGAAGATGAGCGAAAAACTCCCTTCGCACTACCTGAAATTCATCAAGGTCGAAGCTTTCGTTCATTTCCAAAATATCGTCTTCAATTTCAGCAGCCATGATCGAATCTATGGGTGTACTGGATACATCAGACGGAACACTGTCCGATCCTCTTGGAGTCAAAATATTCCCAACTGTCAAATCATTCATGATTTACCTCCGGTCTAGTTAACACGCTTAGTTCCTGCTTGATATATCTCTGAAGCTCGTCAAAGCTTGTAACTTTCAGTTGCTTTCCTGATTCAAACATGCGACCTTCCATATAAAGCTTCCAGTCCTCTTCGCTCTGGGACTCGAGCGCAGCCAGAGATCGTTCCTGTAAATAGAAAAGCTCACCGAACTCATTTACCCATTCTTTTGGGATAGCACGAATCCTTTTCCCAGATGTAGTCAGCGGTTCGATAAGAGCTGTGCCTTCTGGAGAAAGCTGCTGTACAGGCAAAACATATGATTTGAAAAAAGCCTCTGTATTGACTGCGTCAAACACATATGCCATTTCGGTATCTGTCTCATAAAGAGATCCAATGATACGATATTTGCAGTCAAGTTTCCATCCAAAAAGTTCAAAGAGTGTCCCTATAAAGGCTGAAGCAGGTATCTCTCGCGGCAGATATGTACCATCCTCTTTTTTAGAGAATATGACGCTGTTGCGATTTGCCTTATCCGTCGGTCTTACAGCCAATTTCCTTTCCAGGGGATTGATCAATATTTCCACGCGGTTTTTGTTTCCAAACTTTCTAACGCAGGTGGTATTGAACTTGATTTTTTGATCGCTGAGGACAACAGTTGCTCGATTAAGGGGATTGAAAAGCTCGGAGCGTGCAACTTCAAAGCCTCTTAAATCGAAGTCGCCCGGCTCAACCTCGATCTCAATAACTTTATCCTCTGATTTTGCATAGGTTTCTTCTGCTTCGTCTTCGGCGTATGCACTTTGAGATGCCATAATATAATCGTCGGACTTAAAGCCCGCCCATCTCGGATTGACGGATACATATCCTTTGAGCATGCCGCTGTCGATAACACGCAGCTCGGGGAGAACAGATTTACCTCTGTATTTTGCATTATCCAAAAGCCTCTGGACTGCGATAAAGTCATCCCTCGAAACAATAGGTTCATGATGGTTATAGTACCGGCTTTGAGGACGCTCTCCACGGTTCTTCTTAGATAGATGGTCATGGAAGTTTGGAGTAAAGGTTTTCCTTGTCAAGACATCCCCGCAGTGTCGTTCATTTCTGAGGATCTGAACGATGCTGTTCGATGTCCACTTGATATTTCCAAGATATGACCTACGCCCTAATGCAATAAACACATCCGCGATCTGCTGAGTTGAATACCCATACAAATACATGAAGAAAGCAAGCTTGACGGTAGGAGCCTCCTGCTCATTCACTATCAGGTTGCCATCCATATCATGCGTATAGCCTAACAACTTTGGCGTCAAAGGGATGCCATTATCTAATCGCATACGCAGCGACGTTTCCATGCTTCGGCTGCGGATATGTGATTCTTCCTCGGCCATTGTCGCCTGAAACGAGAGCGCCATCTGGGACTCATCATTCAGAGAGAAAATACACTCCGATTCGAAAAACACTCCTACAGGTGGTTTGAGCTCGGCCAGTTCACGCACCATGCCGATGCAGATCATAACGTTTCGTGCAAATCGAGACACGCTTTTTGTAATAATGATGTCGAGCTTTCCGGCTCTGCAATCTGAGATCATCTGATTGAACTCGTCACGCTTCCTCAGTGAAGTCCCGCTGATCCCTTCATCAGCATAAATTCGGACTAATGTCCAGTTGGGATGACGAACAACAAAATCCTCATAATATTTCTTCTGCAGCTCATACGACGTTGTCTGCCTGACATCATCTGTCGAAACTCGTGCATAGATCCCAACTCGTTGATGTACATCGTTATCATAGAAATCAATTGGTTTCTTAGCCGGAATGTACTCGTAGTTATCCGGATCGAGCCGCCCTTGCATACGTTGTCTTTGTCTTGCTTTCTGCTGTTCTTTAAGGCGGCGCTTGTCCAGATCAATCATTCAAATAACCTCGTCTTTCATCATCATCATCCGGAAGCACCTCCCAGTCAGGGCTCGGAAGGAAGTAAGTATCAAATAAGTCTTCACGATAGTAGCTTGCCAGGGTAAACAGATCCTCAGAAATGAAATAGATCCCAATAGGAGGCTTATGAGCTGCCAACAACCTGGCACAGAGCACGACCTCATAAGTCTTCTTGGAAACGTTGGACACCTTTTGCGTAATGATAAGGTCAACTTTCCCATCCATACAGTCGCAAAGGAGTCGGCTCCATTCCGGTGCGCTTTCCATATTGGGAGCCGTTGAGCCTTCATCCACATAAAAGTCTACTAACTCCCAGTTAGGGCAGAGTGAGATAGAATCAAAAAATTGTTTCTTGTGATAGGCAAGATAATCTTCGTACTTGGTTTGATTAAAGTAGCGGATATAAACGCCTATCTTGTACCTTGTCCCTGTGTTTGGCCTCTCATGGCGAATGTTATGCAGCCAAACCCTGTGTTCCGCAATTTGCTTCGAGCGTTTGCTGCCATTGCCGGTGAGCAAAGAAAGAGGATCTGTTTCTTGTATGGCATTCATTCTGCTAAATATCTCTAAATCATTCACGTCTCTATCTCCTCACCTGAAAACGATTTTGTTCCCGTTGAGTATCATTCTATCCTCACAGGTTGAGATAAGAAATAAACCATAAGTCAGCTTCCCTGACCTATGGTTTGAATCTGAAAGATAATTTGCATATTTTTATATGTGAATAGTCCCTTGAGTTCATATCCAATGTATTCGTAGATTACATACGTCGTTTCATCTTTGCTCTGCATTTCTTCATCATATTTAACCCCTAATTTGAATATATTATTGATAATTGGGGTTAAGTGTGGTATCATAGTAGCAGGAGGTGCATCACCATGAGATATCAGGAACTCTATGATGAATACTCGGAGCTGCTGCGCCGTGAAACGGACCTGCGAGTCCGGCTGCAGAGCCTGCCGTTCGGATATATCACCAAGAGGAAAATCTCCGGCAAGGAATATAGTTATCTGCAGTATACCGTTCAAGGGAAGAAGCATTCCGAGTGTCTGCGGGAGGAACGGGTCTGTGAAGTTCGAAAAGAACTGGATCTCCGTATTAAATTAACTCAACAGCTCGAGCAGATACGAAGTGATCTAAAACGCCTGGAGGAAGCGGCAAAGATCCTTGATCCTTCATTAAGCCGCTCATTCTATTTTCTTAAACAATGCGCCGAAATGGACGCACTTCCGATCGCCAAACGAGCAAAAGCGTTCTCCTTTGCTCGTGCTATGACCGCATTGGAAGGTCTTCCGGCTCAGCCTGAAACCGAAGAACATCTGCGCTTGTGGGCGGATGGAAAAAAGCTGTTTTCCGATTTCTATCTTCCGGCACTGCGTCAGTATCATGCACTGGGAGGATGATCATGAAACCAAGCCATCACAAAGACCCGTATCTTTACGAAGATGTCCCGGTATTAAAAAACATCCCCGGCGTCAAAGACAGCGAAGAGCTAAAACGTATCGAGGGCGATTTGACGCGTATGAGTATGGGAGTCGTCTACGCCAGAGAGTATGATCGGTTCGATTCTGAAACGCTTCGAGACATCCACCGAACCATCTTCAGTGGTATTTTTGAGTGGGCGGGAGAATACAGAACGATACAAATCGCCAAAGCCGAGCAAGTACTCGGTGGCGACACCGTTCGCTATGCTGCGCCTTCCGAAATAGCGAATCAGCTCAAAGCAATCTCCAAGGAAATAGCCAAGCTGAAGCGCACCGAAGACCCCAAGACGTTGGTGTTTAAAATCGTTCGTCTGACAGCATCTGTTTGGCAGACACACCCGTTCCGTGAAGGCAACACTCGATCTGTCATCGCCTTTTCTGTGTTGCTGGCAGCAAAATTGGGTATTGAACTGGACTATGAGCTCTTTGCCAAACATGCGGCCTATGTGAGAAACGCACTGGTCTGGTGTACCCAGGGCATCTACTCCAAATACGAGTATCTGGAAAACATCTATTACGATGCAGCAGGGCTTCTGAATGCAGATAAACCTGAGCAGGCCGATAAGACCCGCGACTACTCTGCTATTGGAGATTACAAGGTTGCGGACTATAAAGAACAGCCTCATGTGTATGCGGAAGATGACGGAGATGTGATCTGAAACAAGGCGCTTTCAAGATAACGAATATGAAACGAAAACACCCGGTTTACACCGGGTGTTTTTTTATGAAGGGTTATTCGAATTCACTGCTCCTTTTCGAATGCATCGAGCTTTTGAATTCTTTGATGATCCTGAAGATTGACTCTATTTCCTTCGAGGTGCAGTCTGATAAGATGCCGGACAATTCACTATCGTATTGTTCCTTTACTTCAGGTATGTCCGGTCGCAAAAGAGTATCGGTGGAAACTTGTAGAGCTTCAGCAATTTTTAAAAACGTCTCTAACTTCATCCTCTTTTTTCCCAGTTCAATATCGCTGATATGGGGTAAAGAGATAGAGGATATTTCAGACAGCTTGGATTGGCTCCATCCTTTCCGATTGCGTTCCTCGCGGATGCGCGCACCGACAGACTGGTAAATGGAGACTTCATTGTTTCCCATCGATGCACCTCCTTATCGCCTGTAGACTATATATTAATAAAATTATATATTCAGTAGGCTAAGTTCGATATAGTCCAAGGGCTATATTATCGTCTATAGACTATAATGATTCCAAAATTTTTTTGGAGGTTTCATTATGTCGATCAATTACATGAAGATTGGAAAAAGGATTCAGGACAACAGAAAACATAGGGGATTATCTCAGATGACACTTTCGGAGATAATAGACTGCTCTCCCGGATTTATAAGCTATATCGAAAATGGTGTTCGCAAAATGAGTCTGGAAACATTTATAGCCATTGCAAATGCGCTCAACGCAAGCGCGGATGAGCTTCTGGTTGATTGTATCGATAACACCATCATGGCTTACAACCATGCGTTTGCCGAACTGATATCTGACTGCAGCGATTTTGAAATCAAGGTGCTTGTAGATGTTGCAACAGCAGCAAAGGAATCCTTGCGTAAACACGGACCAAGCAGTAGGATCAGACACAAATGAAAATATGACATCCGCAAGAAAGATGCAATGATCTATAGGTCAGCGACATGACCGATAGTCTATCATTACACCTTGATTACAAAATGCGCCTATTACATTTTCTCGGATTTCTACTACATTTTGCTCAAAGACCCCTTTTCTCATTCGCTTTGTAATATAATTTGTGATATGACAGCAGCGTCGCTAAAAAAGCACATCGAGGAGATCATTCGGAGCCACCGAACGATCTCCTCGTGTGGTTCATATCAAGATTCCAAGTTAAAAAGGAAATATACGAATCAGTGACGGAGGGCACAGTAATGACAAATTCATACAACAAGCTATGGAAACTTCTCATAGACAGAAAAATGAGTAAATCTGACCTCAGAAAAGCAGCTCAGATCGCACCGAATACAATGACTCGTCTGCGCCGGGAACAGGAAGTCACATTACCTGTCCTTTATAAAATCTGCTCGGCGCTTGATGTAGGGATCGGCGACATCATGGAGTTTTTACCTGATGAAGAAATCAAAATAGAGAGTCACGAAACGAAATAGAAAGGATCACAGGCATGGTTTATTACACCGGAGATATTCATGGCTCCAAATATGAGATCACACGCTTCTGCAAAAAAATGAGCCTTACCGTCTCTGACATTGTAGTGCTGCTTGGAGATGTTGGCGCCAATTACTACGGCGATGAACGGGATCATGAACTAAAGAGAGCGCTTGCAAAATCAAAACCTACGTTCCTATGCATTCATGGAAATCATGAGATACGCCCTTCCGCTACTCCATCATACACGGAAAAAAGGTGGAACGGTGGGATCGTCTGGTATGAAGAAGCCTATCCCAATATCCTGTTTGCTAAAGATGGGGAAATATTTGAACTTGAAGGTCTAAAGCATCTCGTTATTGGCGGCGCATACAGCGTTGATAAATTCTACCGCTTGAGCCGTGGATACGGTTGGTGGGAAGATGAGCAGCCGAGCGATGAGATCAAAACATATGTGGAGGAACAAATCAAAAACCATCATATCGATATCGTGCTGTCACACACCTGCCCGCACAAATATGAGCCTGTAGAGGCTTTTCTCCCGATGATAGAGCAAAGCACTGTGGATGACAGCACAGAGAGATGGCTGGACACTATTGAGGGCTCGCTCAATTACATCGCCTGGTTCTGCGGACACTGGCATATCAATAAAAGGATCGACCGCATGCACTTTCTCTTCCATCAGTTTGAGGCATCGGAACAATTCAGGAGGAACAGTTCAGATGGATAATTCGCAGTATTTTCGACTCGAGCTGTGCATTAAATAAATTGTTGGAGATGGCTAAGAGATGAAAGAAAGTAAGGTTCAAGAGGAGCTGCTAAACACCATATCAGAAACGATCAGCAGCATTGATCGTCTGCGTGACAAAGCGTATCAGCAATACCGATCCACCGTGAGAATGATATTGCAAGATGAGATAACAGAGGAAAAACAAATAGAGAGGATCATGGACGGGCTTCTGGATTTTTGCGATGAGCAGAGATTTCTCAAACTGTATAAGGAGCTTTGCCGACATATCTTTGACCGCTATCCGCAGCTTGTGGGGGAGCATATATCAATATACCGTTCGCTTTTCGAGTCTGAATAAAATAATTCTTAAATTCCAAACATTTGACCTGGCTTTCTGTCCCAGGTTGTGGTATTTGTTTGTGCTGAAAAGGAGGTGCCAAACAATGACTTACGTACTATCTGATATTCACGGACAAAAAAGAAGATGGGAATCCATCTTACAGCAAATCGACCTTCAGCCGGAAGACACCTTGTATGTCCTTGGCGATGTGATAGACAGATATCCGGATGGGATACAGATCCTCCGGCAGATCATGTCGATGCCGAACGTAAAGATGTTGATCGGAAATCATGAACTTATGATGCTGAAGGCCCTGTACTATCCGGTCCCCGAAGATGATGAATTCCCGGAAGAAACCATGCACCGCAGATTGACCCAGTGGTATCACAATGGTGGAAATGTCACGCATCAATACTTAAAACGGATTCGCAAAACGACCAGAGCGGAGATCTTCAGGTATCTGGACAAACTCCCATACAACATCGAAATAGAGGTCAATGGAAAGAAATATATACTTACACATGCAGCAGTACCGGATGGATCTCCTCACAAATATGCCACCGACCGAGAATATGCCGTCTGGCATCGATACAACCATTTTCCTGAGCGTAAGGACAGAACCGTAATATTTGGTCATACAACTACAGTGCAGTATCAGAATGTTGAGCCAATAAGCATCTTATACCGGGAAGGATGGATCGGCATCGACTGTGGATGTTCCTACCCGGAAGGCGGCGCAATATTTACCGGTACGGTTGGCCGTCTCGCCTGCCTGAGATTAGATGACATGAAAGAATTCTACTCTGAAGAGCCTGTCCTTGAAACGTATATGAGATACTTGTCGGTGATGCGCAGCAGATAGATAAGGAGAACCTTCAATGAAACACCAATTGTTCACCCCTGAGATAGAACACTATATCTGGAGACTCGGAGAGAGAGGTCTCAGTAACTCCTATTGCAATAGCTATGACGAGAAAAGTCTCCAACAGTTGGATGAACTCTTCCAACTGATCAAACAGATCGCTCCGATATCAGACAATGGCGTCCGCGAGCTTTGGCTCACATCTGAGCGTGGCCCGATTGAAAGGTATGGGGATTACGAGGAACTCCTTGCTGATGGAGATGTCAGCAGCTACGACGAGTTTGAGCAGATGTGGAAAGAAGAATATCCGGACGAGATATCCTGGCACAATTTCACTGCTATAGAGGATGAGAGTATCGGGTATCGCGCCGTATTCCTCAACCACCGTTTTGTGATCGAGCAGGATTACAGAAAAGAAAAAGGCTATCCACACAATATCTCCGAATTTACAGAGTGGCTGGTGGATAGCGTAAGGTCATGTATTCAGGAGCTTGGTTCCGGTGGATATAACGAACGGGTCGAAAGGGATCTCCCACCACAGCATCGAACGGGGATCATAAAGCGAAAAGATTATTGGGACATCTTCCCCGACTGCCGCGAGAGCTTCTTTGAGAATACGACTCCGGATGAAATAAAAGAGTTTCTTCACAACGTTTCGGAGCAGCAGGATGATCCGGAATTTGAACTCGCAAGATGCGAAAGCATGACAGCGAATGACTTCTTCTCGTATTGTGCGATTGGGTACAAGGCAAACGAATACCCCGGCACAGAGCTAACTACCAGGGAGCAGTACCTCAAGCATGCCGATGGTCGGGATGAAGGTCTCACTGACATTGAATCGGACTCTCCATGCGCCTTTTACAAGTGGCTTACAGACACCAAACGATACGGTGGTCATCCCTTTGAGGTCTGTCGTGGCGGGAACTCGACCAACATCTCTCTGTACGTTTTACATGATGAAAAAGGCTATTATCTGTTTCTTGCAGGTTCCGCATGGAATCGGACCATAGAAACCGTGAAGTTCTTTAATGCTCTGAAAAGAGCCGGCGTCCCTGTTTATCTGCGCGAGGCAGAAGAGCTTTCAGCCAGATTGACTGAGGATGAGGAGATCGGCATAGTTCCGGAAGGCATTATCCCTGCGTATTGCCACAACATGTTCCCAGGAATGAAAGTCATCGATTTTATGAATTTGCCGCATGAGGATCGCACGCGTGTTGCGGAAAAAGCGCAATGGTTACCGCTGACAAAAGTATCGCTTTTGAGGTGAAGTTATGGATGTGATCATACATTATCCAAAATCAATACGGGGATGGCATACCCTTGCACGTCATGCTGTAGCCGTTTCAGAGCTTATTGGGCTGGAACGACAGGGTAAGCTGACCGGTCCACTTGAAAAGCGTATCTGCCAGCTTACAACCGAAGACGAGGAAGAAGCACTGGCCAGAGAGATCAAAAAGAAATCACTGGAAAGGAAATGACTATCATATGGCTCAAAAATTCAATGGCGCTCCCGTGATAATCGCTTATTTTGACAAGGATATGAATATAACCCATGAAGAGTGCTATAACCTCGAAAACATCGAGATAGACGAATGGCAGCTAGAGATGCTGGCAAGAGCGATATTGCCGGATATTCAAAAGTTCTATGAGAATGAAGAAAATGTACGAGCCTTTGAGGAATGGCAGCGAGAGCAGGAGCAAAAAGAGACAACAAGATCCCGTTCGCGAAAGAGGTGTAAAAGCTCGTGATCTATTTTACATCGGACCAACACTTTGGACACTCAAATATACTAAAGCACACGGGAAGGCCTTTTTCATCCATTGAGGAGATGGATGCTGCGCTCATCAGGAATTGGAACGCAAAGGTCCACCGCAACGATATCGTGTACATATTAGGCGATCTGTTCTTTCGAAACAGCACGCCTGCGGAGGAATACCTCCATCAACTCAAAGGGGTCAAGCATCTGATCATCGGAAACCATGATAAAGACTGGATGAAACGAACCAACCTTTCCGGTCATTTCGCTTCTGTGCAGCTCATGGCAGAGATCAATGACGGCAGTCATAAGATCACGCTTTGTCACTATCCCATGATGTCCTGGAACGGCTGTAATAAAGGTGCGTTCCACATACACGGGCATATCCACAACAACCGAAATGACAGCTACTGGCCGCTGCTTCTGCAGATGCCGCATGCGCTTAATGCGGGAGTAGATGTCAACGGTTTTGCACCGGTCACCTTTAATGAGTTGGTAGAAAACAATCGCATCTTCAAGGAAAGCGAGGAGTGAAATATGCTATCACGAAAAACATTTGCAGAAGCCATCGGCAACATCAAGAAGCATGAGGAGTTAATGGATAAACTCAACGATGTGGTCAGAGAGATGGGCTCTTTTCCTCCTAATCTCGATTTCGAAAGCCTTAATCGTGAGGCATTGCTCAGTGTTCTGAAAGAATCCATGAATGACAAATATGATTACATCGGATGGTGGCTCTATGAGTCAACAGATGACCGTACCGTATCATGGGAAGAAGACGGGAAACATGAGGAGCGAAACCTTAAAACCGTTGATGCGCTTTATGACTTTCTGGTAGAGCAGACAAGCAAAGCCCATTTCGGTGACCTGCCCATCTATGAGGACGCTTTGCGGGAAACCGCAAATGATCTATTCAACTACAAGGTGATAAACAAAGCTGATTTTCTGACCTACTTTGACAGAGTCTTTGATTATGTCGACGCCAACGAAGTGGCGCTGGAAATTCGCGGCGATAGCAACGACAGATACGTTCTTCTCAGCATCCGCCTTTATAACAAAATGATGGCAGACAAAGCAGCGCTTGAAGAACAAATGAAAAATATGGAGAAGCCGGATGGAAAAAGAGTATGTGACAATAACGGTTGAAATAGATTCAGAACTGATGAGAAAGGCAAACGCTGTTTTAGAACCGTTGGGGTTAACGCTCGAACAGGCTTTCTATCTGTTTCTGCAATGGACGGTAAAACATCCTGATGAAGCGGCTGCCCTTCTTCTGAAATGGAAAGAAGCGCAGGACGCGGCTGAACATTGATCCGGTCAAATAGTGCGGCATTACAATAAACAATTAAATAAGGGAAAGAGAGTCTTGATATGCCAATTCAGTCCGTCTGCCGCACCGGGCACGGGAGGTCGATAAAACGGGGACTTCCCGGAAGTCCCCACTTCCTATAAGGAGAACATACGCCATGAAGATAATTGATTTTGAGCGCAAAGGGAATGCAGTCCGATTCTATCTTGGAAAGGACAACGTTGATGATTACACCGGCGATGATTGGGATGACAGCCCATATGAGCACAACGCCGGTACGGTATATGAGCAGTTCGTATCCGGCGCTGCTGATCTATTCTTCCCCTTTGATTCTCTCGTGCTGGAGCCAAGCTCTGAGGTCTTTAACAGTCGTTACTGCAAGGATGATATGAAAGCAGGCAGAGTCCCATGCATTATCGTTGTCCCTGTTGATCTTGTAAAAGAATCCCGGCAGACCTCTTTTGATTTCTGGGTCAGTTGCAAAGACATCCTCAAGTTTTATTTCAATGACCGAATGGAGCAAACAACTGAACCGATGGTCTATTACTTTGATCCAATGGACAAGCTGTTTCGGAGCAGAGCGCACTCGGTTTTCATCACAAAGCAAAAGGGACAGACTGTCCCGGTCGAGGGAGGTGTTTCCTTGAAAGAAGTACCGATTTGGGAAAAAGCCAATCTAACGATATCTGAAGCAGCATCCTATTTCGGCATAGGGCAAAACAAATTGGTGGAGCTCACCAAGATCCGAAACTGCAATTTCGTCTTACATATCGGCAACAGACGCATGATAAAACGAAAGCAGTTTGAAGCCTTCCTTGAAAAGCAGGAATATCTCTGATCCATTAAACCAACAGTTCAATGACAAATCAAACCCCATCGTCTATGATGAATTACAGAAAAACAAATGGAGGGACTACTATGAATTTGAAAGAAGCGTTCCGTTTTCAGAATAAGGTACAGAAACTTATGGATGAAGGTCAAAGCATCCTGAGCCGTGAAAAGAATGTAACGAAGGTAGAAACCACCTACTTTCGCAAGAAGGTCATGCAGGAAGCAGAGGATGAGACTGTTGTTGAAGTCCCCGAAACCGAATATGCAGATCATATCACTGAGATGGTAGGGTTTATGATGTATCTTCTTGAGCAGCGTGAGAAACTCTCAAAAGCAATTAGAAAAGCCAAGTCGGATCTTGATATCGACATGGACAGTGAGGTCAGCCTCAACATCAAACGCCAGGAACTTTCTCGACTGATCAGCCGGATGTGCGATATTCGCGGCTCAGAAGTTGTGATCCCCAATGGTGGCACAGGATATCGTTTCAACGCGGAAGGCAATCAGGTATCCTATCGCTGTGACGTCAAAAAAGTCACCACGATCAATTATGATCGTAATAAGGTTCGCAGCCATGTGGCGGCTTTGAACCGAAAGTCGGATGCGATTTCGGTCGAACTGGATAGAAGCATGGTGAACTCCGTTGTGGATTACGATGCTCCTTTCGATGTCAATGATAGTTTCGCAGATGTTTTCGAGAGTTTTCTCGACGCCTGCAAACAGTAACAGCCTTGTCCGGCTGTTTTGGATGCGGCAGGATAAAAGCTCACTGAGGTCGGTTCAGGTGCAGATGAACTATAATGCTGCATATTTAAAACTGCTGATCTGCGGACTCTTTTTTCCGCTTACTGTTTTTAAACAGATTAAAGAAGATGCATCAGTCACCGACTTATACAGCATCCTGTGCGAATCCATCCGTCGTCCTATCGCGAAGCCCAATAGATCAAACTCCCGATCTTACGTCTCCATTATCCGGGCTGATGACCCTCTACAAAAGAATGAGTATTGGTGTCTCTTGACACTATGTCGCAATGTGGTGTGGGACGAAGCAATGCAGGCTGCCGCCTGTTATGCAACAGAACATACCGCAGCGCGAAAAAATGACTGACGTGATCTTGGACTTCTGCCGTATCCCAAACAGCCGGACAAAAGATCTGGGCAGCAAGCCTCAGCCTGCTGCCCAGCAACTACAATATTCAGTTGTGGTGCGCTTGATACCAGAATATCCTCCATAGGGACATCCAGTAAAGCGCCAAGTGCATACAGGTTATCGATGGTAGGTAAACTCTTGCCTTTTTGCCACTTGTAAATGGCCTGGGGTTCTTCAAAACCAAACCAGTTCTGCAGATCCCGAACGGACAGCCCACGGAGCTTTCTCAGCCGCATGATGTTCTCGCCGGTAGCTACAGGGTCGATGACCGGGAACGGTTTTACAACCATGATGTCTCGCCTCCGATTAAAGATATTTCTCAAAGAGAGATATTTAAGAATAACAGAAGTAAAGAAAAAAGGCAACCCCTATCAGGAAAATCAAGTGGAGGTATTTATGGGAAAAGAATACAGCATCGACTGTGGATGGCATCTAAGGCGTTTTTCCCTGCTCTATGAACATTTCGCCTTCATTGACACAGCAGACTATCTGGCAGATAGCCTGTTTATAAAGCATGAAGTGACTGTAGCTTTCGGCCCCGAATACATAAAGGAAGGTACTCATTACAATATCATCTTCTGCCGGTGCCGTAAGCGTGATGTTCCCCGGTTTTTGAAAGCGCTTGAAGAACTTCCCAAGAAAATGATGATCTGTGGATATGCGGATTATCCTCAATTCTGTAAAGAACTGAAAGCAGCATTTATGGACACCCACAGACGAATGAAAGGAGGAGATTTCCTTGACCCAAATGGTCCCCTTGGAAAAACAGAGCAAACGGAGGCAAAGAGAGTTTCATGAAAGACAACGCGGAAGCTGGCATGGCGTTTGCCCCATTACACGAACCGTCCCTAACAGGAAAGCCTATGACCGAAACCGAGTTAAATGCCAGGATCGAGGAGATCGAAGCTCAGAGGAATGACAATACAGTTCACATGGTCAAACGCAGGACCGGGCGCAGGTATCGCAGGCAGATGTGCCTGAAAAAGACAGCACGTTTACGTAAGATCGTTATCGAGCATTATGTTCCTCATGCGGGATATGTGCAGTGGGAATGCATTGATGGCGAATGGCTTCCGGCAGGAAAATACATCAAGTATCCGAAAAACAGCAACTGCCAGAAATGGTGTAAGCGTGAAACAAGCAAGAAAATGAGAAATGCCGCAGATGTCCCCGGGAAAGGAAACTATTATCGGAAGCTGTTCGACTACTGGTGGACGCTATATTGAGCTTTTAGTTAAGAAGGAAGACCCGGACACACATCCGGGTCTTTTATCACATTTCAGAGATGTGGGAGGTTTATCGTACACCTTGCCTTTTATAATGAAGTCAAACAAAGGAAAACGAGGTGTTAATATGTTCTACTACAGCAAAAACAGCAGAAAGAAAGTTGTCCATCTGGATACCTGCCCGACCAAGCGCCTGATCCATGATGAAAACATCGGCTACTTTGAAACCCTACAGGATGCCTACAAAAAAGGCTACCGGCTCTGCCGCCACTGCAGTCCCCTCGTTCGTCAGTATCGGGAGATCAAAGACGATTGCTGTACATACTCCCTGAAAAAAGGTATCGAATTCTTTTATACCGACAAAGCCGTTACGATAAAAACATCTCTCAGCAAGTGGAAGATCATTCCCTCAGAGAACGGCCTGCGACTTCAACTCTACCACAAAAACACATACAAGTCGGCTCATGACAGCGAGAGCGTTGTCCCCGGCTACCATCTGCAAAATGTACGAAAAGGGACCATTCAGGGGTATCTCGAATATATCTCCGAGCATGATGATTATCGCCTGCAGAATCCTGTCGAAATCTACTCAAAGCCCAAGAAAAAGAACAGCCCTCCTCCGAGAAAAGGGACCAGGCGATATAAGGCCCAGCAGCGCAGAGAGGAGCAAAAGGCCAGAAAGTATTCCATCTGGCGAACACTCAGCCTGATCGAGGGGCTCCAGCACCAAAGTACAGCTCTGCAGCCCGCCTGAACCACAGGGAGGTTTATCGTACACCTTCTGCGATAGAATGAAACCATCAAAGCACTTCGTATTCAGAAAGGGGTATCACCATGCTGTTCTTTTTCATCCTGCTGCTTCCTGTGATGGTGCTGTTGGAATGCGCCAAACGAAGCTGACAACAAAGAACCAGGTTATGATATAAAGGAGGATCCATCATGAAGTATCCCATCGGTTTTCAGATTTCAGCAGACCAAGCGAACAGCTCTGAACAGGAGTGCCTGCCGCCTGTCCGGTCGGATGAGCCGATTAAGTCGGTCGTACGGGTCGCCTTTCCGGACCGGCACATGACACTGTCTTATTACAACGATACCTTTGATCTGCATAAGGGAGATATCGTATATGTAGACGGAAAGCTGGAAGGGATGCGCGGCTATGTTGTCGATGTCAGTTACACCTTCAAGATCAAGCTTTCTGACTACAAGCGGGTGATCGCCAAGGCGGATACCGATGTGCATGGTGAGTTCTGTCTGGCAGGTTCGCATTTCGTTACCTTTGACCGCAACGCTCTGCCGCCGAGCAAGGCAATTACATGGTTCAGGGCTCCGCTTAAGGAAGAGGATATCTTCGTTTCTGGAAGCGATAACAGCAGTTTCCTGCTGAGCGATCTCAAGGGGATGAAAGTCAGTCCCGAAATTGCGGAGCGCGGTCATGACTACTACACCGAGAATCGTGTACGCTACCTTTCCCTGGATGGGACCACTGGCTACGCTATCGTTGAAGGCGGCGAAACCTATGAGGTCGAGTTTACATATATGAATGGCGAAATCAGCGGTCTTGTTTGCAACTGCTACTGTTCCTATCCCTGCAAGCATCAGTTTGCCGCTATGCTTCAACTGAGAGAAACACTGGAACTTATTGAAAAGCACTTTGCTTCAAAATATAAGCAGGATGGCTTCTTCGCGGCAGTTCACAAGGGAACGCTTTTCTCCTTGGTGGTCGACAGGAAAGAATCTGGTGGATTCATCCTGTAAGGCTCTTTTACAGCTATATACGACATGATATAATAGTTTACAACAGATCAACGGCTCGTTATTCAGCGAAATGAGGTGTTCTACATGCCGAAATCACCTAATCAGAAGCTTAAGCTTCTCTATCTGATGCAGATCCTACTGCAGCGCACCGACGAAAATCACCCCATGACTGTCGCAGAGATGATCTCTGCACTGGCAGCAAACGATATCTCCGCAGAGAGAAAAAGCATCTACGATGACCTTGAAGCGCTCAGGCTGTTCGGCCTGGACGTTGTGCAGGTCAAAGGCAAAAATACCGTTTATTATATCGGCTCCCGCGACTTTGAGCTTCCGGAGCTGAAGCTTTTGGTGGACAGCGTTCAGTCCTCCAAATTTATTACCGAGAAAAAGACTTTCTCACTCATCAAGAAGATCGAGAACCTTGCCAGTGCCTACGACGCCCAGCTCCTGCAGCGTCAGGTCTATGTCCGTGGCAGAGTCAAGAGCATGAACGAGAGTGTCTACTATAACGTTGACGAGATCTCAAACGCCATCAATGCCGACAGGGTCATCCGGTTTCAGTATTTCGAGTACACCGTCACCAAGGAACGCCGATTCCGCAAGGACGGCGCACTATATGAAGTCAGCCCCTTTGCGCTGATGTGGGATGACGAGAACTACTATCTGCTGGCTTGGGATGATTCCGCTCAGATGCTCAAGCATTACCGCGTTGATAAGATGACCGGCATCTCCATGACCGACAGCAAACGTAAGGGCAAGGATGCTTTTGAAAAGATCGACATGTCCTCTTACTCCGGTCATGTGTTCGGGATGTTCACCGGCACCGAGCAATCGGTCAAGCTGAAGTTTGCCTCCCATTTAGTAGGCGCGGTGATCGACCGCTTCGGCAAGGACGTTATGATCTTTCCCCAGGGCAACGATCACTTCACTGTCAGCATTCCTGTTGCTGTTAGCCCACAGTTTTTCGCCTGGGTGTTCGGATTTGGCGATGAGGTAGAGATTCTGTCCCCGGCTTCTGTGCGTGAGGAAATGAAAAAGAGGCTCCAACTCGTGAGTGGGCGCTACGAACATGATGATGAATAACGGTTGAGATGGGGTGTTCTTCGTGACTTTAGACAGCTTGTTTTCGGAATGGAAAGAGCACCATACCTTTCACACTTTCATCAAAGATGGGATCGTTGACCCTGCCCATTATGAATCTCCGCACATACTCTTCATTCTGAGGGATATGAATTGTCAGGAGGATTTTGACCTCCGTTGGCACTTGCGTGAATACGGAAGTGGCTGGAAGACATGGAACAATATCGGCAGATGGACAAAGGCCCTCCTGGATCATGACGCGGAGTATCCGGCTGATATGTCACAGCCAGCCAGAATAAAGGAAGTCCGGCGAATCGCCGCTATGAATCTTAAAAAAGAAGGCGGCTCTTCGAGAGCGGTAGGTTCGGAATTACTTGAAGCCGTTTGCACACAAAAAGACTATATTCTTAAAGAGATCGAGTTGTGCGATCCCCAAATCATTATTGCTTGTGGCCTATCCTCCTCTTCCATGATGGGCAATGCGTCTTTGATCCATCAGTTTATCTATGACGGCAAACCTCAGTGGGAAACACTCAAGTCCCCTTATTGGGAGAAAGAGTGGTATTACTTCAAAGCGTCTGTGAACGGCCGCACCGTTCCGGTGGTCAGCTTTTGCCACCCGCAGGTCACCACAATGGCCGGTCTTCGAGGACATCAGCTGTTCGAGCTCTTATATAAGGACATGCAACATATTCGCAAGGTGTTTTTAGATGGAAACAATGATGGGATTTAAGCCGCAGCTTGCGCTCAATGGGCTTCCGCGCATTGACGATTTTATTCGTATCTGGATTGACCCAAATGTTCCTCAGAAAGCTCACCCGGATTGGGAACCTTCTGACAGCGACTATATGATCCTAACCGGCCAGGATAACCCGAGCATATCTAAATTAATGACTGAAGTAAATCACAGAGGGCAGGAACTGTCAGCCTTTTTCTGCAGTAATTATCCCAGTGGCTCTTGGGATGTGATGATAAAGCCGGTCATGTGGATTGAGTCGCTTGATGCCGCTCTTGACTTATATAAAACGATCAGCAGCTTGGACGAAGGTGATCAGGCTGAGATTCTGACGGATATCCAATTGGAGTTTGATGAGCCTTGGGGTATGGTGAGTTTGATCACCGATGATATTTGGAGCGAGATTAAAGCACGCTATGATTAACATCCAATGATAGGCATCTATGAAAAGGAGAATATCGAATTGTTTGAAATAATTGTTTTGATATTAAGCCTTTGGCTTTTCTGGAAAGGACTTGGTCTGGCATTTAAGATCACCTGGTGTATGGCCAAGGTGGTAGCAGTTCTCTTGATGGTTTTGGCCGCCCCCATTTTGCTTGCTGTTTTGCTGTTCGCTGGAGGGTTACTGCTGTTGATTCCGTTAGCGTTAATCGCAGCCGCAGTCTGTATCCTCAAGGCATTGACATGAAGAACGAAGAAATCCTATGAGGCATCGCATTGACGACCTGTAATGGAGAGATGGCTATGAGAGTAAAATCAAGAATGGTCTGCCCTGTTAAGAAAAATGGGGTATGGACGACTGTTATGAAAGAGTTTGAAGAGAATATACCTGATCTTGGACGAGAACACTTAATTTGCAACAAGTGCGGATGGCCTGATTATCCAAAATGCAAACAGACCTTCTGTACGGCTTGGATACATAGATCTTAGCAGAAAACAAGGTAGCGGAGATGGTTTTATGGCAATAGCACAAGATGCATTTTATATTCCAAACGATATCGCAACGGGACTGGCAACAGGCCAGTATCGTAGAATTGGTAGTGTCGTTCGCTATGCAGTGGGATCAAACAAAGGTCAGATCGTAAAACACCTGAAGCCTGTAGATTTGAAGGCGGTAGAACAGGCACAGGGACTTAACGCAAAGGCGCTTCAATTTGTTCAGCATCACAAAAAGGGAGTCGGCATTGCTGCGGTTGGAGCAGCTGTAGTTGGCGTTGGTGTATGGGGTTATTCCAAGTGGAAGAACCACGAACCAAAGGTACTTAAAGAATTCCGCACAGCGCTGAAAGCATATATTGATTCCATCCGTACTGGCAATATGGACATTGATAAAATCAACAGCTTATTGAATGCGCTGGATGCTCTGAAAAAACACAAAGATTATGAGAAAATTAGCATTCAGCTTTCTGCAGAGGATTTGGAAGTACTGGTAAGCCGAATTTATGATTACACCATTAAACTGGCAGCAGATAATGCTGTTGAACTATCCGATGATGAGTTGGATCTGAATAACGGTGCGATCATCAACCTGCGATCTTATCTGAAAGCGCAGAAAAGAATATTTGAAGCCGCTGCTTAGTCATTTTTAAAGTTTGTGAAAATGGAGGGTTATTATGAAAGCTATATCCATCCAACAGCCGTTTGCCCACTGGATTCTTTGTGGCGAAAAAGAATACGAGTATCGCACATGGAGTACTGACCACCGCGGGGATCTTCTTGTGTGCAGTAGTGCAAATCCAAAAATTGAGGATACCATCCCAGGTCATGCGCTTTGCGTCGTCAATGTGACTGATGTTATTCAGGTAACAAAGAAGAATTACCGTGAATTGCAACTCGATGAACCACCTCTGCGCGGTGAAAAGCTTTATGCGTGGAAGTTGGAAGATGTGAGAGTTATCAAGCCCTTCCCGGTTAAAGGCAAATTGAACTTCTATTATATCGATGATGAGCTGATTGAGATTGCTGATGAGGAAAATATAACCGAGGAAGAGTCTGTTAAATTCGTCGATGAATACATAACTCCTCTTCTCTATAAAAAGAAGAGATGATATTGCTTTTCATTCAGCGTATGATATAATGACCACATTGATGCTAGTGATGCGCATAAAACGCCACTGGAATTTGGCATCGAAAGTGTTCACGAATTCCACAAAGGGAGCATCCACCAGCCGCAGGTTGGTGGATGTTTTCTTTTTGGCTATGACGCTGGGAATCGAACAGGGCGGCGCCTGCAAATTTCCTATCAGTGTGCCCCGCGGCCCTTGACAAATCCCCTCCCTCCGCCTTATAATACTTTGGTAAATAGCACAAACGGCTATGACAGGGTCAGTTTTGTACCGCCGCCCCCAGAGAGAAAGCCCCTGGCTGAAAGGCTTTCGGCATCCCGGTGCATCACAGCCGCCCCCGAGCCATCGGCGTGAAGAACGCCGGCGTCCCCGGTGCGTTAAACCGGCAAAAAGCGGCAGCGTCCTTTCGGCGCTGCAAACTGGGTGGTACCACGGAAGATTTGGCTTTCGTCCCTACGGCTTCGTAAAAAATGAAGCAGGGGAGGAGAGCTGTTTTTTTGTGTTCTCACCCTTACCAAAAGAAAGGAATCAACCCACTATGAAATGGACAGGACTCAATGAACTGCGCGAAACCTTCCTCGAATTCTTTGTCAGCAAGGGGCATACCCGCCTGCCCTCGGCGCCGCTGGTGCCGCAGGATGAGGCCAGCCTTCTGCTCATCAATTCCGGCATGGCCCCCCTCAAAAAATACTTCACCCGGCAGAAGTTCCTGCCGAACGGCAGCTTCCGCGCCACCAGCTGCCAGAAGTGCATCCGTACCCCGGATATCGAAAATGTAGGCAAGACCGCCCGCCACGGCACTTACTTCGAGATGCTGGGCAACTTCTCCTTCGGCGATTACTTCAAGGAGGACGCTACCCGCTGGGCCTGGGAGTTCATCACCGAGAAGCTGGAGCTGCCCGTCGATAAGCTCTATGTCTCTGTTTACCAGGATGATGACGAGGCCTATGATATCTGGACCAAGCGCCGCGGCGTCGCCCCCGACCACATGGTCCGTCTGGGCAAAGAGGATAACTTCTGGGAGATCGGCTCCGGCCCCTGCGGCCCCTGCTCCGAGATCTACTTTGACCGCGGGCCCGAAAAGGGCTGCGGCCGTCCCGATTGCCATGTCGGCTGTGACTGCGACCGCTATGTTGAGTTCTGGAACCTGGTATTCACCCAGTTCAATTCCGACGGCGAGGGTCATTACACCCCCTTGGAGCACAAGAACATCGATACCGGCATGGGCCTGGAGCGCCTGGCCTGCATCATGCAGGGGGTGGATAACCTCTTCGAGGTCGATACCGTCCAGAACATCATGAAGAAGATCTGCGAGATCGCCGGCGTCACCTACAAGCAGGATGAGAAAAAGGATGTTTCCATCCGTGTGGTCACCGACCACATCCGCTCCACCGTCTTTATGATCGGCGACGGCGTTGTCCCGCAGAATGAGGGCCGCGGCTATGTGCTGCGCCGCCTGCTGCGCCGTGCCGCCCGTCATGGCCGTCTCCTT